>Ga0182738_1000353_pt1 | contig 67439 bp, 50 predicted proteins | sample eDN5th30CBELigMG_FD_128876 | JGI IMG/M metagenome (GOLD analysis project Ga0182738, IMG submission 128876) | Enriched Miracle-Growth compost microbial communities from Emeryville, California, USA - eDNA 5th pass 30_C BE-Lig MG (version 2)... ... | reverse complement strand
TTAATCTATAATGCGACTAGGGTTTTACAGTAAATTTCTTTTTGTCTAAAATGTTCAACAAAGGAGGGATTTTTAGATCCCTTGAGCTATTGCTCTGAATATAGCTGATGTTGAGCAAATTGAAGAAAGATTTGTTTGAATGTAGTATTGCGTAAGGGAGATTTTTTGTTTTTCGCTGATTTTTGAGATTCAGGTTCCCTAAAGAATCTCGAAAACTTGATTTTATTTGCTGGTACCAACGAAAAAAATTAATTTCAATTTCTAAAAATGACAGTATTACTAAACAAATCTCTTTCATCTCAATTATCTTCTAAGACTGTTTTATCTCTGCTAAATTTAATTTCCGATCAAATAAAATGCTCGCACTAGCCATATTGGCAGGCTGGTAAGTCTTTTTTAAGGCCATTCTAAGATTGGATAAAAATTTTCCAAAAATATTTTTTGATAAACAATTAATTTTTGTAAATAAAATATTCAGAGGTCATAATTATTCATCATCATCTTTCTTTTTTTGTTGTTTTGCAAAATTAATAAAGATTTGTTCTAAAGTCGATGTAAAGATGGTGAAATCTTTGATTTTTCCTTGGATTTTTAAATCTTCAAGTTCTCTAAACACATTTGAAAACTTCATTGATGCTAAAGGAACCTATAACAATAATTTTAAATTTCAACTATTATTTTGATTATTTACTTTGTAAGTCAATCCTTTTTGGTTTGTATCGAAATGTTGCCTCGAATCGGAGAAATTTTTCTTCATGATTTTATCAACTTCTTCTTTACAATTTTTAACTCCTTCGTTTTCATAAATCACCACAGAATATTCTCCAAATTTTTCTTTCAATTTTGGCATATTTCCGATTGTTGCAAATCTACCATTTATCAAGATACCAAGTTTATCTCCAACCAATTCAGCTTCTTGCATATAGTGTGTCGTCAAAACCATAGCACCCTGTCTTCTTTTCATGATCTCCTTGATCAAGCCCCACAAATATCTTCTCGCAATTGGGTCCATGCCCGTTGAGGGCTCATCTAGGAATAAAAGCTTAGGAGCAGCAATCATTGCCATAGCAACGCACAGCTTTCTTTTGTTTCCTCCACTCAGTTTTTCTGATCCTTTTTGTGCATGTTCTTCAAGTTGGAGAGCTTTTAAAAGATACGGAATAACTTGCTGAGTTTCTTCTCCAGAGATTCCTTTGAAGCGAGCATAGACCTTAAGATGTTGTTCAACGGTGACATAATCCCATAATGTATTTGACTGGGAGCAAATTCCTGTTTCATAAAAGGCGCTTGAATTTCTTGTTAGTGCTTGATTTTGTAAAAAGACACAGCCTGCGGTCTTTGGGATTACTGCTGTCATTATCTCAAAAGCAGTGGTTTTGCCAGCTCCATTTGGCCCTAAGAGACAAAAGACTTGCCCTTCCTCAACCCCAAAGGTGAGGTCATCGAGAGCCTTGAAACCATTGGGATAAACTTTTTGGACCTCAATAGCTTTAATCGGATCACGATTATCCTGTGCTTTTATCCTGTTTTTCTCAAATTGAATATCTTCAAGCTCCACCGAGTCTTCTGGATTTGCTCCTTGATAAACTTTTTTTTCTTTGATACTATGGATCTTTCCATCAACTTGAAGAAGTCGTAAGAACTGAATTATTCCCAGAAGAAGAGCAATCAGGGAATAAATCCATGGGGCTTTAAACGGAGCATATTCAATAGCATTGTCATCTGCATATTGGGGCGGCACAAGATGGTTAATTCCCAAGACTAATATGACTGCAGGCCCAGTAAAGACAAAGCTGAGGATATAACAGATTTTTAAAACTGAGATTTGGAAGAAAGCTTTAAAGATGCCTGAAATTATTGGTGTAAGAATAATTCCTTCAAAAATATTATAAAACAAAATTGGTTGGAAAGAAAACCTGACAAAAATATTGATGGAGAGAGTCCCACAGCGAGTTCAAAACTTTGGAAAGTATGACTGAGATTGTACGCAAGAGTAATCATGTTGAATGAGAAAGCATAATAAAGGAAAATAAAATTGGCAAGATTGTCTTTGAGAAGGCTCACTTCACTATGTGAGAGTTTAGATGAGAAAGAAAAAAGAGACGGGCGTACAAGATGTAGATAGCACAGATTAAGAGCCCAGTGATGATTGTCGCTAAAATCATATCAGCAATTAGATTCCCAAGCCAGTAAGGAAGCGATTGGAGCCCCATTGATCGAAGTATAGATGTGATTTTGCAAAGTCGATCTTTAACTGGAGGAGCTACAAATGAACTGATAAGGAAGGCATTTCCTGTGACCAAGAGAGTGACTATCATGCTCACAGCGCCCTAAAAATTATCTTGAGAAAATTAGCAAAAGAGGATGGGTCACTTTTTTGTCTTCAAACATGTTTCCAATAATGACACCTCCAATAATAAAGAGTAAAGGAAAAGTGGCAAAAAAGACAGCTGCTTTGTTTTGTTTGAACTTGAACCACTTTTCTAACAGTACAGCGCACACTTGATCAGAAAAAGTTGGACTCTTATCTTCGAAAAATGAACGAGGGATCGAAGCGTGGGATAATTGATTGGAGTTTGACTGATTATCAGGGCCAGGAAAATTGTCTTCGTCTTCATTCATTCCAAGACTAACAAATGCTTCTTCCAAACTCACCATTTGTAGACTTATCTTGGAAAAAATTAGAAAATATGAAAGAATGGGTGAGAACTTGGAGATTGGGTAATTTTTCGAGTTCTTGGAATATTTGAGAGAATTTACTCTGTTCACTGAAAGGAAGATTAAATTCAAGGTAACTCATTGAGGTTTCAAGTTCAGATTCGGTTATTACATTTGGGATTATTGAACTAATTATCGCTTTAATATCAAGAGCTTGGCTAAATAGAAGTTCATCAGAATCATTTCTAGAGAATATGTTAGAATTTTCATGGACCCTAATTACTTGTTTTGGATGATGAGTTTATATCCAGACCCAAATTTCTTTTTAATGAAATCTGCACTTCCGAGTGCGAACAATTTTCCTTTAGACATGATGGCAATTCTATCAGCTAATTCTTCAGCTTCATCAAGGAATTGAGTTGTTAAAACAACAGTTTTATTTTCTTGTTTCAACTTCTTGATAATCTCCCAAAAGTTTCTTCTTGAGACTGGATCCATTCCTGAAGTAGGCTCATCCATAATGATAATTTTTGGATCATTGAGGAGGGCAATTCCAATGTTTAATTTTCTTTTGAAGCCACCGCTGAGTTTTGAAGCAGTCATATCTTTAAATGTTGCAAGCCCAAGTTTATTCATGACTCTTTCTATTTCAGCTTCGATTTTTGATTCTGGCATTTTTTTAATTTTGGCAAAGAAGGTGAGATTTTCCAAAACAGTATTTTCCATCAGAAGGAAGTCTTTTTGAGGGCAGAATCCAATCAAGCCACGAATTTTGTCTAAGTTTGAATGAACTTCTTCTCCATCATCTACAGTAAGGGGATTTTCAGGGGAGTTTCAAGAGAAAAAATTTACATAAAAACGTTCCTTTTGTCTTAGGAATAAGCCCTGTAAGCATGTTTACGAGAGTACTTTTGCCTGCTCCATTATGACCCAACAAACTAATTTTGGCCTTATTGAAAAAGCTACTTCCAAAATTTACCAAAATATTTCTTTTTCATAAATTTGGAAAGTCATTCCATTCACAGCTGGACATTCAGGATAAACTTTTTTCAAATCTTTTGCTTCAATTACAGCTTTGAGTTTGATATTGGTTGGAATAGTTTCATAGTGATGAGATCGAATACTTAGGGAATTGCTCATTAAAGGAAGTTCGAGGTCGCTTGGAGGGACGAATTTCTCCGAAGCTTGATGGATGACTATGTCTTCAGGAGTTTGATCTTTAGGTGATGCTAAATCTTTATCATGATCCTTTGTAGATATGAGAAGAAGAATCATATCGATGCAAATTACTCTTTCTTTGTAGAGATACAAAGCTAAGAAGCACGTGCTGCTTAAAAACAAGATGGGTAAAGCAATCCAAGTGTTATAACCGTCCCATTGTATGTTTGTTTTATCAGCAGGAAGAAGGTTATTGATTGCAAGTGCAAGCCCTGCTGTTGGATGAATTGAACAAAGTATGTAAGTTGGTCTTTCAAAGGAAATGAGATAAAATTTCATTTAGAAAAAAAGTACAATGAGGCTTTGTAGACTCCTGCAAAATACAAGAATCCAAGCAAAAGGATGATCATTGCGCCGACATTTGGAGCAGTTCTTGTGCTAAATAATGTAGAAAGGAAAAGTGCCAAATTCACAACTCCAACTCCCGCAATAAACAGTATCAAGATACTCCAAAGAAGGACCTAACGAGAGATGAGAGAGACAATTCAAAAAAACCTCTTACGAGAGGATTGCTGAAATATCTATGATAAGTGAAATAAAATCCGAATCCTTGACCAATCGCAAACTAGAATTTATGACCAAAAGGAGATTTCACAATGGTTACAAAGAACATTTCAATATAATTGCAAACAGCAATTTTGGCTTGATATGCTGATTTGGTCATTCCATTCACCTAGAAAGAAAGGTTGAATTTTTGTTAGGGGCGAGTGTATTTTCAGACCATAAGATATTCTTTAAAGTTCGCTTCCCTTTCTGTGGCTACTTTCTGAAGGATGACTCTCGATGGAGTCAAGTAGAGCTCGATTTGAGAAATCGAATTAATAAGAGCTGCTGTTGGAAGATTATCAATGTTCACGGAACCTAATCGACGGATAATTTTAGAGATATCATCATCACTAGAAATTACCAGTGATGATTGTAATGAGGACAAACATGATGACAGAAGCGGCCTTCTGAAGAAGGAGTTTTGGGGTATTTAGATAGATAGACAACTCCTTGCGGATACCATACCAAGCATCAGAGAAAAAATTCATTGGGGATAATTGACAATTAAATTAATTGATAAATTTTCCTTCATAGATTGTCAGATATTTTTGTTGAAATCATACTACTGTATTTAATCCACGACCTTAAACTCCCTTTGCCTGATTTTAAATTCACCTATAGATTGAGAGCAGAAAGTATACGACCATAAAGGGAGATAATAAAAATTACATTGTAAATACATTTATGGAGGTCGAATAAATTTCTGAGAAGCAAACAAATAAACAAACAAACACAGACATAAAGTTTTATTTGTTATGGTTACAAAAAGTTAATGAAATGAATACAGATCCAAAAATACGAAATAAAAATTGAATTCTTCGTTTTAATAAAAATTCCTAACATTCATCCCAAAATTGATTTTTTTAAGAATATCTGGTTCTTCTTCAAAGTCATTATGATACCCATGTCTTTTATCTAGAAGCACTTGTTGCATATCGCTCAGACTTTCTTCACAGTTCAACTGAGTATAACAATTACTGCACTTGAAGGAGGAGATTGAAGGATTAAAATCGCCTCTCTGGCTAATACATTCAGGATGACACATACTTCCACAATCTTCACAACCTACATTGCGAAATGGTAAGAATAGAAATTCTCAGGGAAAAACTTACTGATAACTGGTTCACCCCGATAAGGCCTTTTGCAAATACAAATGATTTGTTCATTTTCACCTTTTTGTTCCTCCTCTCCGTTTAACATGAAAGAAGAAAGCAAATTTGAGACTGAATGATCATTTTGTACTTGGTGGCTGTCTTTTGTTTCTTCAACCATGCTTCCGCCTGAGAAACTTGAGAGTGGCTGGAATCCTGTGGGTTCAACTTGGTTTGGTTTCAATGATAATAAATTTGTATTTTGCGGTCCAGGAGAGTCTGCTTTGTTAACAACAGTGGCGCGCTTCTTCTTTTTGATCTTGGGGGACTCGGCTTCTGTGATAGCAGATTCTCCCTTTTCAGTTTGTTCAGCAGATTCAATATTCATGGTTGTGGGTTCAGCAGCAGCAGTCGAGAATTTGGGTGGAGATCCTTGTTTTTGGAAAGAGCCGTCAAAGCTGAGTTTTCTGCCAGAATCCACTTTGTCTGAGAGAGGTGGGGAAGGTCTCTTTCTGGAGAAGGGAGAATCGGTGTGAGTCATTCTGGAGGACTCTACGTCAGAAAAAACTTGAGTGTCTTGGATGGTGATTTGAAGTCCTTTTGATCCGAATTCCTCTTCGCTAATTTCGCTAAGTGGGTGAGCTTCTTGAGGCTCTGGGATAGGTTTAGATTCACTTGCTCTCCTTGTAGGCTTTTGATCCTTTTTTGGTTGCTCAACCTGAACTTGAACTTTCTCCTTTTCTTCTTTTTCTCTGGCTTTTTTCTTCATTTTATACTCGATTTTCTTGTATTTTCTGTATTTCTGAAGAGAGGTGAGCCCTTTATATTGCATCATTTCCCAGATGGGATCCTTTTCTCCGAGACGACGATCTGGGGCTAAAGGCGGCTTTGGATTTGTAACTTCAAGGATCTTATATGTTTCAACATTTTCCATATCGTGCGTTTTTTGTAGAGTGATGTAACAAGGTATTTTGCAGGATTTCTTTCTAAACTTTTCCACTAATTTAAAGTAATAACTGCCGTCTTCCCTTCGAGAAGTTGGTGGAGCGCTTTCCTGTGGTTTCTTTTTCTTGGGAGCAGCAGTAGTGGCAGCCAAGATCTTGGCAACTTCCTCATTTTGAGGAATTACAGCTGAGCCTTCCAGACCAAATAGTCTTGGTTCATTGAGAAAAGTCAAATAATATCTGTCAAGTGCTTTAAAGAATCTGGTAATATCTTCTCTATTCTTCTTATCCTTTGATTCCAATGTTCTCTTTAGTTGCAATGGAGTATGTTTCTCACAATATATATTGTACACAACCTAGAGAGGGTTAAAGCAGCTAAGAATGCTGAATTACCTCAGTGGCATCAACTTTTCTGATTTCTAAATATTGTTTTGCCCTTCTTGCACACTCTGGATGGAACCATTTTGAACATAATCCCCTTTCACAGTTTATCGTTGCTCCTCCTTCTATAATGGGATTGAGTTATTTTCATTTCAAATAATAAGACTTACGTTTTTTCTTGCAAATATCGCATTCATGAACAAATCTATTCTTATCAACTTCTTCAAGACCTTGAATGTGTGTTTTTTCGATTTTATCGCTAAAGTGAAGTTCCGGAATAAACATGGCACAAGCAATATGGATCCAAATACTTGGAGGTTGAGGCTCATTTTTCAATTCTTCACTTGTGAAATCACTTTCATTGATGCTATGGTAATCATAATATAGTTTCTCTTGATAATCAGATTCATCTTCTTCGTTTTCACTTTTAGTAATTGATTTAGAGTCTCGTCGGGTGCGTTTGATATCTCTGAAAGTCAAAGGTCTTCTATTTACCAAGCTTTTATAATTAAAGTTTTTGGGGTATGATTTCAAGAATTGATGATATTCTGGATTCTTTTCAGCAAAAGTATCAGAATCCGCTTTAGTCGATGTTGGTTTCATAGCTCCGCCACGCTTATCACACAATGGACATCTGAGATACTTTCCATTGATATCGAAGTTTATACACAGGTCACAAATCCAATCTTCTTTGGGAACAACTGGAATACCATAACATTTTTGGTGAACTGAGATATTGCACCTCTATAAATAGAATGATTAAGAAATTCAGGGGGAAAAAACGTTTACTGCACAAAAGACGATTTGATTATCTTCATATGATTCTCCATCATTGCAGATTTGACAAAATGAATCTTCAGGTTGCAAGATCTCTCTGCGATTATTTTGTAGAGTTTTTCCACCTTCTTGGGTTGGAATCCTCTTTTCACCGGCCTTGTGAGCTGGTCTACTGTTGTCATTTTGCTTTCTTTCGATCATACTGACAAATTTTTCATCCTCAGGGTATGCTATGCTAATATCACAGATCGCATCTTCACGATTGAATTCAATCAAACGAAGCATATTTCCATCATTAAGGCCTTGAGAGAATAATTTTTCGAGTGATTGTTGCTGTTGTTTATTCTCAAGGGCTTGGTTATGCAGGTCAACTTCATACAAAGAGATCAAGTCATCTAAGTTGAGCTTTGAGATGACGTTGAAATTTTGAGGAATAGGCTGTTCAGCAGGAGGCAATAGACCTTCCTCCCCAAGTCTCTTGGTACTATCAGAGATAAAGCGTTTAGTTTCGGCAATCCATTCATCATCTTCTTCACAGTCTGTTTGTTTAAGGATCCTCGATTCTGTTGTAGTCTCCTCCTGGAATTCTTGCAAGTTGATATTTTTAGTGGAAGCTTGAATTGCTTGACTCAGACTTGATAAGAGCTCAGCCTCAAAACTATCTTCTGGCTTTGAATCAAGGGACAGAGTTGAAGATATTCTTTGGACGGATTCGAGGTGGATTTCTCTGAGTTGATCAAAGGTTTCTTGGACAAACTTTTTGGCATCTGGGCTTCTCAAGGCTTCAATAGGGAAATAGTTTGCGCAAATCATGAACCAGACAACAGCAGGTGTTATAAGTTTATCTAAAGGGAAGTTTGTAAGATTTAAAGATAAAAGTGAAATTACATGGGAGAATTTTATGACTCACGGAGTTTTCTTGAAGCCACTCAAACCTTGACATATACTGCATTGTCTGAATGAGTTCTTGATAAGATTTGGGTTCGATGGCCTTCATTTCAGACTTCTTGGCATCATGCGCTTGCTCTTGTTGTTGAGTATGATGATGAATACTTTGCTCTTCTTTGGCGTGAGATTCCGTCGTGGTGTCGATTTTTTTGGAATGAGATCTTTTTAATTGTTGGTTCTTCTTGATCATTTTGCCTTTCGAAGATGATGTTTCTCGAGTTAGTATCAATGAAGTTTCCTTCTTTAAATTAAGAGGCGGTCCTCCTTCTGCGGGCTTTTCAGTTGTTTCAATATTCATTTCTTGTTTCTGATGATCATCCTTATCTCCTTCTTTCAAAGCTTCTTCGAGAATCTCATCTTTACTTTGGCTCCTTTTATGACTCTTTTTGCCTGTCTCTTTGCTTTTATCTCGATTACGGGGTCTTCGTTTTTGTTTGGGTTTCGGGATCTTTGATTCATCATCCTTATCGTCTTTTTCCTCTTCCATTGTATCTGTTTTTTCTGGGCCTTCTGTCTCCTTTTTACTGGATTCAGATTCTTTGGTTTGAGATTTTTGTTTTTTTGGAGTAGAGTGTGTCTTTGTCAACGTTTGAGGTTGTGGCAAAGTTGATTTTTTGGTTGTTGGAGTTTCTGCAGCTTCTGTTGTTTGTTGTGAAGTGGTTTCTTCTTTTTGTTTTTTCTCACGATATTCTTGATTCATCCTTTCAATATTCTGTTTCAAGTTCTCGGTCATTTTTTGTCTCATCATCTCAAACTGTTCATAGCTCATATTCAATGGATGCTTTAGGGTTGGATTCAAAAGATTTTGCTGTGAAGCAGAAGGGGCTTGCGATTGTTGTTGAGTCGTGGGAGTATTATTGGCTTGGGGCGATTGTGGAATTTGCTGAATTTGAGTCATCTTATAGATCTCTCGAACGAATTGTACAGTATTCATTTGTTTATGGTTTTTATTATTGGGAGCAATTTCTTGAGTTTGTTGTTGTTGGATTCGAGTCTGAGATTTATATTGGGTTTGGATTTGTGTTTGAGCTGTATTTGGGGTGTGTGGTTGAGATTGGGGTTGTGATGGAGGTTGTGATAAAGGTTGTTTTTGGGTATTATTATTTAAAAATTGTTCTGGATTTGGGCTTGGGCTTGGAATAACCTTTTGTTCTTTTTCTGGCATCATATTGCGAAGTAACTGTGGCTGTAATTGTTGTTGTTGCTGCTGCTGTATGAGATTAGGATGCATTTTGGAGGCCATTTGAGCATAAGGATTGCCTTGGGGATATTGGAACATTTGTGGGGCTGTTTGCGAAACGTTTTCTGGTTGTTTATATTGTTGATTCTGATTTGGATTTTGGTATTGTTGTTGTTTTTGGAGGTCAGAATTTTGTAACATCTGCTGATATTGATATTGGTGGTATTGGAGCTGCTGCTGGTGTTTTGGCAAGGGATTTTGATTCGACTGCTGGAAGTTTTGGGGAAAATTGACTTGAGTATTTTCTGAGTTGGGGAACTTTTGATTGTTTTGTTGAGAATATTGTTGTTGAGCTTGATTTTGAGGATTTTGTGGATATTTCATTTGTTGCATCATTTGCTTTTGATTTGGCTGAGGGAAAGCAGGAATTGGGTTCATTTGACTGAATTGCTGAGGATTTTGCATTTGATTATAAGGATTCATTTTATTCATCTGATGCATTTGATCAGCATTATTATTATTAGAATTGGTTCCTTGAGGGAAAGACCTATTTTGCATATTTGGGTTCATCTTTTGGGGAACAGAATTATTTCTGGCATTTTGACCTTGAGCTTGGCCTTGTTGTTGTTGAGCAAGAAGTGATTGTTGGTACGCTGCCTGTAGTTGTGCTTGCGCTTGAAGATTATTTCCCTGATAGTGGTGCATCATTTGATTCTGTTGACGGAGGCTTTGTTGCATTGAGGCCACCTGATTAATTTGTGAAGGTTGAGACGCTGAAGTTTTTTGTTGCTGCTGCTGTTGTTGTTGGAGATAAGAGGGGTCGAGATTGGGAATTTGATGGGGTTGGGCAAAATTTTGAGTTTGATATTTTGGATTCATTGGGGGATTTTGTTGAGGATTCATTTGAGGCCTCGGCTGGATACGCTGGGGTTGATTCATCTGGGATGCTTGGAAATTCTGCTGAGCTTGGTGCATAGGATACCCAGTTGGTATCTGGGATGGATTGTACTGTGCCTGCATTTGTTGGCTTTGACGGAGTTGCAACATTTGTTGTTGTTTCAAGGTATCTATTCCCGGAAAATTATTTTGTTGATCAGCGGAAGAGATGAATTGGTTATATTTTTCATCTTGAGGCTTTCCTTGCCCAGCCGCTTGCCTATTCATTGTGGGGACTCCTTGCGATTCTTGGCTGTGAAATTGGGGCTTATGAGCGTTGTAAAAGAAATTGTTGGGATTATTTCCTGCAAGAATTGGCTGAGATCTGGAATTCTGCCCATTGTTGGTTGAATTATATAAATCTCTCCAGGAGTCTCCTAGGAGCGGTTAAAAAGGAGAGATAAGGAGCGGGGTACCTGAAGGATAGTTGTAGGCCTGCATTGGGATGGAATTATTAGGCTAGAAAGTCTAAGATAGATAGTTAGCAAAGATTACATTTCTTGGATCCTTTGGAAGGTTCTGATTCATAGTATGATGACTTGGAAGGAAGATATTGGTGAACTCTCTGGCGTTTGAGTCGGATTTTTGTGGTTCTTTATCTTTAGAATCATTTCCAGAGAAGGTTTCCATTTTCAAGCTGATTGTGCTGCGCTAATTTATTTTTTTTTTTTAAACAGTACGAAAGGAATAAAGATTAAAAAGAATTAGAACCAGGAAATCATAGTATTTTTAATGTCTTTTGTGAATGAAACTTGTTGTTTAGGCAACTTGCTTCATAACATTCTGAGCTGTAATGGTGAACTCTAAGCTAGTCTAGCGTTTTTGTGATGAATTATTTTGAATTCTTGAAGAAAATAAGAGAATAAAAATTAAACAAAATCGAATTAGCCTGCAATTTCCGCGTAAAAAGGTTCAACAACAAATTTTTTTTTTTAAATCATCTTTCTTGCCGAAACCTATCTCTTTATAATTCCTCGTGGTCAATATGAAAATATGATTTGATAGAGAGTCATTTCATCATGTTTTCTTGGACTGAGTTTGTGAAAATCATAAAATATTATGAGTATGTCAGTCGGGTTATATTTTTCTAGATTTGAGACAGAAGAGTGTTGTGGAAAACAAAAATTTACTTTGAATAGATATTAAAAGGTGAAACACGAATTTATTCAACTGCCAATATTTTGAAAGAAAATTTCTAGGTTCTTTTCGAAAACTAATTTCGGATTCTCCTCAGAGGTTGGGGAAATTGAAAAATGAATTATTTTTTTTTGTTGTTGAGGAAACAACTTTCAGCCTTATTTTAAGGCGCAGTCAATTTCACAAAAAGGTTGTTAATTAAAATCTTAATTCTGTTAAAAAACTTTTTTGCTAATAAAATCAATAATCGGATTCTCTTTTAACTAATTTGGGTGAAATTTTTGTTTTAAAAATAGGCGCAAAAAAATTTTTTGTTATACTCGTTTCCTGTCTCTGAAAGAAATTTGTGTAGTTTTGCATGAAATTTCGAAAAACAATCCTGAATAAAATTCTAGAACATGCTCTCATCGTGAGAAGTTGCATTCAAGTCGAAGGTTTACAATCGGAAAGTAACAGGAAATCATTTTTATGTCGATGAATAAATTTTTATCCTTTTCAACGAACTTCTAAAAACAGAGTTTTTTGAATATTGGATGAAATCTTTTTGTAAAATTTAATATCAACTTGAAATTGGAACATCTTTTATTGCTCAAAAGTAATTGATATGAGGGTTTTGAAACCAAAGGAGAACAAATTTTTTTCTATTTTAGGATCAGTTTGGATAAAAACTCTTGCATGAGTCTTCTTCTGAATTCATATTCTTCTCTCTTTTTTTTGTCCCTTGAAAAGATGACTGACTGACGTGTCTTTTTTTTTTGTAAAGAAACTTTTTTAATTAGATTTTTTGAGAGAAAGAGAGAAAAATTAGCCACACAATAGCCTTAAAATTTTTACAAAACTTTTTCTTTTGAGCCTTGCTTCAAAATGGTGCTGTGGTTCAAAAGAAACGACCCCTATTTCTTCATTAAAAAAAGAGAAGATTTGATCTTCGTATCTCTCAGATTACAGAACTAAATTCAAGCCACAGATTAAACAAAAAAAATCCAAAGATCATTTTTTTCCAGATCAGAATGTATTGATGGGTTTTTTGAGTCAATAACTTTTAAAATTAGAAAATGCGGATTTTGATTGATGACATGGAACTTTCTATGCTATACTGTGATAGCTTCATCTTGCCTGAAATTTTCCTCCGTTAAATTTCTGGCAAGTATAGAGTCAAGGTTTATGAATTAAATGCCATAAATTCAAGAGATATCGCAGTCGCTTGCAAGAGTCGTGTTGCTTCTTGAGACATCCATTTTATTATCTCTCTAAAATTAGGCCAAGTTTAAACATTATTGTTATTATAGAAGGTATAATAAAATTTATCAAGAAAACTTTATTTTTTCCAAACAAACACGACACTATAAAGCCCACAAAATTTATATTATATCCTAATAAACATTAAAATAAAAAATGTTTGCTTCCGTTCTTTTGTTTACTTGGGTTATCTACGCCTTTATCATCACAAGGTTCCTCAAAAAGCAGCTTACTAAAGGCGTTGAGCATCTGGTGAAAGAAGACCCAGTTCTGGCAGAAAAAAATGATCCTTTTAGAAGGAAGGATATTGCTAAATGGAATCACCTTGAAATGTATTTTTGCGCAGTCTTCCTTCTCCCCTTCAGACTCATCCTTTTTACATCAGCTACTGCCCTTTGTGCTGCCCTGGTGAAGGTTTGCTTAATTGGTAAAAAGTTTGGCGATGATGTCTCTTTTATTCGCAAATTGCTGATTAAGACTGTTTGCCAAATCCTTGCTCGAACCTGTTTGTTCGCTTTAGGATTCCACTGGATCAAGACTGTCCACACCGAAATCACTGCTCACAGTCCTACCTACCCTCGTGTTAATGCTCTGAAAAACCAAAATCGTCCTGCTCCTCTTATTCTTTCTAACCACGTATCATGGGTGGATATTTTCATTTACATGACCTCCCTTGAATGTCCCGGCTTCCTTGCTAAATCTGATGTTGCTGACTATCCTTTAGTCGGTACTATCGCCAAAGGACTCCAGGCTATCTTTGTGCAAAGAGAGAGTAAAGAGAATAGAGATGATGTTGTGATCAAGCTCAAGCAAAGAATAAAGAAGTTTGAAGAAGACCCTGTGACCACTTCCCAAGTTTTGATTTTCCCCGAAGGAACCACAACTAACGGCGAGTACATTATCTCATTCAAAAAGGGAGCCTTCACCAACTTGACTCCTCTTAAATTGTACGGTGTCAGATATGAAAGCAAGACCTACAGTCCTGCTTTTGATTCCCTTGGTATTGGCCTCTCCTTCTTGTTCACTTTGTGCCAACTCCACAATCCAGTGACCAGATATGACTTGGGCGTATTTTACCCTGACCATTTGAAATTAAAATCAGAAGATGATTGGCAAGTTTACGCTAATAGCGTAAAGGAAGTGTATGTGAATCTTTTGGGTTTGAAATCAAGTGATTTGGGTTTCAGTGACAAGATGACTTACTACAAGACTTTGGTTCCTCAAAAGAAAAAGAGACCCCAACAACCTGAAAAGAAGACTGACTAATGGTTTTTTTCTTATTTTTTAAAGGTACATACTAGACCTTAAGTGAATGAAATCCAACAATATCCAATATATATAAAGTATGATGAGACTCTTTTGAAAAAGTTTGTATGGGTGAAAAATAAAGCAAATAAAAACAAAGATGATACCAGTATATAATATGATATTGACCTGCACAGGTATAAAAATATACATTAAAAATCAACCAAATTTTTTAATTCTGATTTTAAGTTCAAAAATATATTGAAATTTTTTTCTCTCTCAATTGCTCATGTTGTTCTTTAAAAAACTCTTTTCAGACTCGGACTCTATAAACTTAAATGATGTAAAACGTCGTTGTTTTCGACATCATTTAATAAATTACTCACCACAATTTCATCATTAGGCTTTTCTGTGAGCTCACTTTTCATGATATAAAAATCTACTTCATGCTGGAAACAAGCTTGTTTTTCCAAGCAATCATAGCCATAAAAGCTGTCAAATCTCGTGAGGTAGCGGTAATAGAAATCAGGGAGCTTTTTTGTGGTCATTTCAGAATACCCTTGAGCTAAAAAGACGACTTTTTCAAGAGACAGAGGAACCTTTTCTGCCATGATCAGAAGCTCTTCGATATCAACTTCCTTAAAGTTAAAGTTGAGTTCTGATGTTTCATTGCAGATACTACTGCAATTTTCAAAGTCCAAGTTGTTGAGATTGATGTCTTTAATGGATATATTAGGAGGTGCAATGTTGGCTTTGGAATTTTGTGGGATTTGAGGTACGCTTTGATTTGGGTTATTGTTGGTGTTGGATTTATTTTGTGCAGAACTATTCTTTTTCTTCTTATCTTCTCCTTTGAGATGTCTTAAGAAGGCGTCCATACCAACAGTATCAAGCTCAGTAATGTCTTTTTCAAAGACTTTCAGAAGAGCGACAGCAATCTGCACAACACCAAACAGTCCAAAGTTTACAATAAAGTCCCAGATCCTGACAACTTGAGTTTGGGGTAAACTATACAAGAAGCCTGTAAGGAACCATTTAAAGACCCAAAATTGGTCTGGGATCATTTGTTGTTTCAGATGTCTGTGCACAAAAGGGAGCTCTTCTTCCAAGATGTAGTAGAAAATATATAAGTAAAATTCCAATAAAGGAAATTCCTTCTCAAAGAAGCCCATCATCAAATATCTGTGATCTCTGATAAGTGCGACAAAGACCCAGAAGGCTTCCAATTCATTGCCTCCGCTGAGCATGAGAAGGAATCCCATGATGAAATTCATGCCTTGAACGTATCCAACGTTGGGGAAATAAAGAGAGAGGGCCTTGAGAGTATTGAAGAGTTGTTCTTGTCCAATGTGGTTATATTTCTCAGAAGCAAAAAATGGTTCATGAGGGAAAGTTCTTGGAATGTCCTTTCTGATTTGGTTTTCATGAGGGGTGGAGAGATCTTTGAGTCTTTCATAGAGATTTTTGACAAAGAACTTTTCAGGTGTTAGCAGGTTTTTCCAGACGGACCATCTGTATTTCATAGGGGGACCCGGTTTCATCATTTTTTCAAAGACCTTGGGTCTTTCATACGCAAACTCTTTCAATCCAATGTCTATGTCTTGAAAGAGCGGACTGACTTGAGCTTTGACAGAAGCCTTGGATCTCATTTGCACCACGACCTTTTCCCATGAAGCAACGTCAATAACTGATTGCCCCTTTTTCTGAAGCTTCCGATATTTTTCATTAAGTTCTTTATAGTCTCTTTGCAAATAATAGTCGCCAATTTCGAGCTCTGAAGGGTCATATTTTATGGGAACGATAACTGGAGTAACGACAGTTTTGTATTCTTCTTCAAGATCAGAAGCTGTTTGAGTTTCCGAGCTGAGAGGTGGTTTTTCTTTGAGTGAATGTATTGTTGAAGATTCAAACTTTGCCGAGATTTGAAGACCTGGAACAGCATTGCCTGAGGTGCGAGTTTTCCTCAAAAAGAGTTCTTTTTGTTGGACTTGAATAATCCTAGACGGGATTGCAACCTTATCCCTCGCAGGTAACGTGCAGGAATTACCCATTATATAGTTAAAATTAAAGTTGATATACTAAACGGAAACATTTTTACTTTTAAATAAATTCATAGAATCTCGATATGGATGCTTATTAATGTTTAGAGATGTTTTGCGAACCCATGAATCCATGAATCTGCGAATCCGTGGAACCTCTTTATTCTCTATTTATCCATCCTTGTTATGGAAGAAATGTTGTCAAGAAAAGATAATCAAAGGACCTTTTTAGGAAATTGAACCATAAACAAGCAATTTTTCAAAGGATTGTTTTGGCGATGAGGAAGTCAAAACTTGGAAAAACAAATTCCTTATAAAAAAAGAAAATAGAAGATTGGCTAATTGCTTAATTTGATTTCTTCTTCTAAGAAAAGACTAGACTAAGGAGAAAATTAAATGGAATATTTCTGCTCCTGAATAGAATTCCTTACAGCAATGGATGAAGTGGGAAGTAAAAAGGTTAAGTTAGAGGCTAATTTTAAAGGAGAAAATCTGTTGTCGGGTTGTCAAATAAATTTCTCGATTTTATATCGAATAATTTTGAATTTTAGTTCCTTTTTACGGATAACAAAAAATTTAATTCTCTAATTAATGATGAGACGGTTAAATTTCCTTTTCATTAATTTGGCCTCTTTGATTTGAAAAAAAATTTGGCAATTAATTCAAATGGCCAGGTACAAAAATAAGGATTATCCATCAATAAACTCTTTTTTTCAAAATTGAGAAAGAATCAACTAACTCTCTCAAATTTTCATGTTTTGTTTCAAAAAATTAAAATTTTTTTGCCGTAATTTAGGGGCAAAGCAAGCAAGGATTTTTGTTGAGGTCATGGAAAAGAGTCCTCCCTCTGTCAAACTTCTTGAGATAAGAAGCAATTTTTGTGGCAAATTCGGATCCTCATCTGGAGATTTTTTTTTCATTCTTTGTCAGAAATTTTTTCAAAATAAAATATCAAGTCGAAAAAAATCCAGAAAAGCCAGAGGAAGTTTTTTTCATTTTTTCAGCCCAAAACCCAGAAAATCAGAATGTGAGAAGAAGAAGATTTTGAATTTTTTTAAAATATACGAATTAGTCTAATATAAAAATTTACAAAAATGAATTTTATGCTTTGTCTATTTATCAATTTATTTTAAACATATAAAATTTTTCTCTTTTTTTTTAGCTTCGACTTCTGATGAATGGAGTAAGAACATTCTAAATAAATGAGAAAAAGAGTCAAAAATATGAATATAATTACATCAGGAAGTTTAACATTAACAGTTGGAGCAGGAGCAACAAAGTAGTCTGCTGATTGGGGAAGAGGAATAAAGTTGACATAAAGAGGGAAATTAAAGGTTTGGGTTGTGGTAGTATCAGATTGTGTGAAAACAAGTTTTCTATTTTAAAAATAAGCTTTTCACTAGTCCAGAAATAAATTACTCTGAAGTTTGTGCGATTGAAATAGAATTAATCTTGTATCCAGGATTCATTTGGGTTCCGATTTTTGAGTAGAAAATAGAGATTCTTGGAACGTTCACACTGCAGGTTTCTTTTTATGAAAATTAGATTTGAGGAGTGGATGAAAAGGTTTACGTGAGCTTGATGTATATGTACCAACAGATGAAGTGTATGAGCCAGCAGATATCCAGTCCTACATAAAATGAGAAAAACTTTCGAAGATAAAACTACACTAATGTAAGAAGGGTTAGCATTGGGGAATTCAGCCAAGTATTTGAAATTAGTTTCAATATTTGAATACATTTGAATTTGCTTAGGACCTGCAGTAGAGCTGGTACAGAATGTTTGCAAATCTGCCAAGTTCTTTGAAATACCACAGGAGAATATATGATTTGATCCAAACTCAAGACTCTTGAAATAGAAATTAATATTTTGAAAGGGAGGAAGGAGATATCAACCTTTCTTCCATTGGGATCGATTTCATCTCCAGAAATTGCACACTCTCCATCAGTGTTGAGATAATTGAGACTGAGAGCAGGTTCTGCATAAGCAGTAATGATGGAAAGCCCAGTTGTCGAGTTTATAGTAGCAGTACCAATCAGGATAGGATCATCAAATCTATACCCTGGACCCTTTAATCTTGGAACATCCTAATAAACAGTCCATTAGTTATCCACTTCAAACTAATTACAATTTGTTCATTGACAAAGTATAAGCTTGTGGTTTGTTTGACACGAGGATTACTGCAAGAGTAGGTTTGAGAGCTGGTAATAACTAAATCAACATATCCTTTAGTGATTTGATTATTGGAATTCAGAACGAGTTGGTAGTTTATTTCTGAAATAAAGTTTGAGCATGTGCATTTCGTTGTATCGGTAGCATCCGTTGCAGAAGTGGGAGTCGTCAAATCAGAGGTAGTACCAGTGGTATATCCGATATCTGTAGGATCATTGAGAGAGATATTACGAACTGTCAAAGTGATAGTTGAGCTTGAGGATGGGCTGACTCTGAAAGTAAGAGTTGAAGCGAATGTTGCAGGATCAAGTGCAGTACCACTAGCGCAAATTGTTGAAAGTGTTGTCTAGAAAGAAAGATGTTGGTTAGAGATAATAAAGAAAATACAGCTGTTTGATAACAGTCTTTAGATTCAAGATTATTGTTGAAAGTAATTGATTTGGTATTGCATAAAGTGCTTCCGAAGCCAGGTCTGGCGATCGTGTAACTAATTTTGGTTAGTTCTTTTTGATAAATTTCACCAAGTTATACTCGCTCCAATAGTTTGTGCTTGAGACAGTAGATTGAGATTGTACTGTATTTGAACTAGCTGATGACTAGAGTAATGAGATGGGAGAAATTGGATGGAATGATTTTACAATAGAAGTTGGTTGAGTAGCAGCGATAGCTTCAGCAACATTTTCACCAGATTGATAATCTTTGTAACGATCCGTGATGTCTGAGTTGTCAATTGCAACACAGAAGAAAATTTTCAAAATCTAGCAATTACTGGATGAGGAAAAAGGAGCTAACAAAAGTTTGTACTTGATAATATATTCTCAATCCAGATCGTAAATCATCAATAGTCTTTGGACGTTTTGTGGAGCAAAGATCAATACTTGATGAGCTGTAAATAAATTCTATTGAAGAAGAATAATTGAATATTGTTTTTCACAAAGAAGTAAGAACCCTGATTAGTGCATTGATTTCGTGCTTTCCAGGTTGCAATGTAACTTGCCTTGAAAGGGAAAGTTAGCTTGAAAAATAAAGATGTCGATTACTGGGCATGAAGTATCACAACAACATTTATCATCACATATTGATGCAACCAAGTTACAGCGGCACATTTCGTCTGAATATGTTAGTTGAGAGTTGAGACAAAGAAGAAACCTTGAAGATAGCTCTCTGAATTTGTTATAGACGTGGTCGAAATCTAAAAATGGTTGATTGAGTTATGAGAAAAGAGAGGAAACTTGTGAAGTCGTAACAGGAATGTCTGTAGGAAGGACTGGAGACAGTTGTGTTAGTGCGAGGAATAACGCAAAGGTCGCAAAATAAGTCGAAGCAATTTTCATTTTTGAAAAATTTAAATTAAGTACCGTTTTCAAATAAAATATTCAGAAATAAAAAAGAAAATTTTTCATTAGTTTTATTTCAGGTGAACTGGAAATTGTTTGTCTTGTTTTTGGCTTTTAAGAAGAGAGGTAAACGAGATTATTCGTGATGAAATATTCATATTTAAGCACTATTCGTCTGTCAGTCCGTCATATTCAGTCATTTTATTCAATTTTATAGGACCTCCCAATCTTTCTCTAAAACTCGAGATATTGTTGGATGTCTTTTCGAAAAAAATTCGACATCATCCTCAAACTCCGCAAGGAGTTGGAGAAAAACAATTTTCGTCGAAAATTTTTCCTAAAAACATTTTGAACAAAATTCCCAAAAAAAATTTCCACAAAGAAATTTACAATTTTTCTTTCATTTATTTCTCATGAAAAAGATCAGATCCGACGACAAATGAGTTTGAAAATCCGACAAAGCCGGGTAAAATGGCACTCCAGGAAGCCCTGCCATTTTATGAAAGTTTTTATTTTGAGAGGATTATTTCATCTTCAGTTTGAGCTTAGAAATGTAGTATTTTCCACAAAAAATCTATTTTAATTTCTCAAAGCAAACGAGACATTAAAATTCAATGGGTTTGAATAGGATGTATTTTCATCATGAGAGAAATGCCATTGGAATATAATATCCACTTCGCTGTTGTATGATTAAAAATATTTATCAAGCTTGGAGTCTAAACTAAAAATTTCCGCCTTTTCGATTTGGAAAAGTTTAACAAATTTTGTTATTTTTTGTTTGCAAAGAAACCAATCCGGTATGATATTAAAAGCAGTCAACAGAAAGCTCTGAGTGGAGGATAATTACGATTCTTTTGCTTGAGTTTTTCAAGAAATTTTCCACCAAAGAAGAATAGAATTTTTTTATCAGACAGATTATCTTTAAATTAGCTTGAAGTGCCCCAAAAGATTTAATGACCTCAACAGAGTGAAAAGTCGAGAATTCGAGAGGAGAGGGAAAGATGAGCACGTTTCAGATTGATTTTGACAACATCAATCACTTTCCTGGAGTGAAGGGACTGAAAAGGCTTTTTTTGGATTTGCATGACGATGCAAAATTTAAATGAAAGCTGAAATAATTTATTTCTCTTTTCGAATAATCCCAGCTTCTATAAAAGGTTTGTGACAAAAGAGCTAGAAAGGATTTTTATTTTGAAAATTTGGCTTTGCTTTTTGGAAAGAAAAAAGCTGTACCAAACACTTTGAGATCATTGTTTTCCAAGAAAAAATCATCTATTTATACACTGGGAAACGAAATTACATTGTAAAACAAAGCTACGAGATAAGATCCACTAAATAATGTTGAATTTAAAACATTAGCCTCATGATACATATTTAGTTCTCAAAAATTATTTATAAACAATTTAAAAAGAATTTCTCTTGTTTCAATGAGACTTCTCAAATATCTTTTCGTTTGCTATTTTCTTTCCATTACCTGTGCTGCAAGCTGTGGCCAATATTGTGGCTTAACAGGCTGTAAATGTTACGAAATATTAGATGTTCTACGAAATTCAAGTGTGAAAGAAAGTATACAAAACTCTATCAAAACAATACCATCCCGATGTGGATCCAGATAAAAAAGCAGGCGCTAAGTTTATTGAGATGACAAATTGCTAATGAAATTCTAAGAGATGAGCAAGAAAAAGATGCTTAAGACGTCTGTATGAATAAGCCTCTCCTTGGGAGCTTTCGCTTCAATTTTTCATGACAATGATTTTGCTGAAAATTCGAAAGAGCCTTGTCCCAAGGATTCCCAGATTATCGGTTTCTGCAAAGAAAAATATTCAAGTTCTTTTCAGCTTGGCAATCACTTATTACACCTTCAGTCTCTTGGATATCATACGAGGAAAGCATTGGCGGCTACTTTGGTTTATTTTTGCTACAAACTTGGAAGATTCGTTTCTGGAGAAGGAATAACTAATCTTTCAGCTATCGTTCATGTTTGGCGTTTTAAAAGAACGGGTTGAGACTGAAATTCTCAGATTTCTAAACGAGATTCTTCTATTATTGAGGAATCTATGTTTCAGAATATTTTAAAAAGAAAGCAAGAAATTAATTCCTAGGGCACAAATTTCCTTTCTCTAAATGATACATCTGATTTTTTTGGACCCTGCGTGCATTGAGATTTTCGCTCACTCCGAAAGGATTTATAGGTTTTATGCCTGATTAAAGAGACCCAGCCTCTCTGGTTTTCTAAACTAAATATTTCTATTATTTTAATTTAAATTGACCTGGTTAATTTCAAACTGTTACTGAATTTCTAGTTTTGTTTGACTTTTGCTTTTTTTTTTACCTTTGGTTCTCTTCCCTAACAGACTTTCATCCAAAGTCAGTAACTGGAAAACTTGACTGCTAAATAACTCTTATTGACATCTTACTGATTCAGATTCTTGAAAAAGTTGAATATAATTTTATTAAAATATCTACTTGCTTAATTATCGAATCCCCATCCATCCTATGTCCCTAAATTCATATTTACTCTCAATCTTTGGCAAACGTAGGCAATTTGAGGTTGGTCTCAACTCACTGGCAATTCATTATCAAATTCTCTCAATCATTTATATTGGCTTCGCGGTCACTTTTATAGTTTGCCTTTTCGAACTCTTCAATTGCGCTATTTTTGGTTCCTTTTGCAGCTTCTCTCTCTCTATTACAGCAAGCGTTGGATTTATTCTCTCAATGTTGATTCTAAAAAAGGGATATCGTAACACTGCAGGAAGTTTCCTGATGATTTTCTTTCATCTTGCGAATATAATGACAGGAATCTCTGAAAATGCTCCTCTGGCTGCCTTGTTAGCGGGCATTTCTTTTCCAAGCTATTCTTACTTCCTAACAGATACACCAAAGCTGGTCATTTTTAATAATTTATTGCATGTGGTCGAATTCTCCATCTACATCAGAAATATTCTCAATATTTTTCATGTGACTCTTACTGATGAACAGTATTTCCAAATAATATCAGGCCTTGCAGCTTTTGTGCTTGTCTTTACGGTCATCTCTTTGTTGGGCGCGTTCCAAAAAAGCACTGAACGTAATCTGTGGAGGCTGTTAAATGACAACTATAAAAACTCTGAAAACCTCACGAAGGAAGTCGTCCAAGCGATCAACGCGAAGGATCGATTTGTTTCTTCGCTGTCACATGAAGTCCGCAATGTCCTCAACTCTTTGAATGGAAGTGTCGATTATCTTGTGTCAGTTTTAAAAGATTCGCCTCATCTTCAAATACTGAAAGATACCAAAATAAGTGGCGAGATATTGCTAAATTTGGTTTCCAATGCTCTTGATGCCGCCAAGATCAAGGCTGATAAGCTAGAACTGTCATGTGATCATGCCAATTTTGAAGATGTTGTCAAAAAATCCTTCCTCATCAATTCAGAAAACTTCAAAAGCAAAAATATTTTCGCGAAGGCTGTGATTGATAGTAGAGTTCCCAAAAACCTTTGGATTGATTCTGGTCGACTCCTGCAAATCATGTTGAATTTAATCTCAAATGCCCTGAAGTTCACACCAAGAGGAGGCCAAATTAGAGTTGACGTTTTATGGAGTCAAGAAAAACAGCCTTCTCAGTATTTGCTCGATCCTCTAGCAGAGGATACTTTGAGAGAGATATCTGATCCAACTGGTGCCAGCCTTGAAGATGGTGATGAGTTGATGTGTGAATTTAGTTTTGACGAAGAGCAAATGCACCACCGAAATCTTACAAAGCTGAACACTTTGCCATCTCCTGAGGAGAGGAGGGCTCAGAGACCCTTAACTCTTCTCTGTCGATCTGATAGCTGGCAAATCCAGACTATTAACTTTAGCAATTCCTCTTTCGAGAATAATAATCAAAATAGTGATCCTCAATCTCTGCCATCTCAGGAATCTGGGCACCTGAAAGTTCAGGTTTCTGACACTGGTTGCGGCATCTCTAAAGAGAAACTCCCCAAATTATTTGAGATGTACAGTCAAGCTGATCATACTGTGAGCTCAAGTTACGGAGGAACAGGCCTTGGGTTGTGGATCTGCAAGCAGTTATGTCATAAAATGAAAGGAGATATCACTGTTCATAGTCAGCCGGATGTAGGAACGAAATTTGTTTTCTATATTCCTGTGCACAGCAGTCTGCAGCAGGTTCATTCAGAAGAAATGAATGTCAATTATCAAGTGAATGCGTTGGTAGTGGATGACCATGCATTCAATAGAGACCTACATAAACTGCTGCTAGAAAGAGAAGGAGTGCAGGTTGTGTTGGCTCAAGACGGTCAAGAAGCGATCCAGAAATTCCAGGAAAAAAGTAATGGGTTCTTTGATTTTATATTTATGGATTTGAATATGCCTATAATTGACGGATTTGCAGCAACAAAGGAGATTAGACGTTGGGAAGTTGAGAATCGAAGAAAAAGAACAATGATATATTTTGTGTCAGGTGAGTATTTCAATGACAGCGAAGTGATTGAAATCCTGAAAACAACCGAGGGTTTTGTAGATACTCCCGATATAAAATTCTTACGAAAACCGATCGAAGTTGAGATGGTTGCTAAAATTGTAAAAGAACATAAATATCGTCATAAAGATGATAACCAAATAAGTGTATTTTGAATAAACATTGACTTATTATTTTCAATATTCAATTATTTGCTTTTGAATACGAGCTGAAAAAAAATTTGATAACAACAGGTAGTAATACAAAATTCGAAAATCTGAAAAAAACTTTCAAGTGTATTGTATAAATATTGACTCAACTCAACTCAAAAGGATTTTTTGCCAAGGATTTTTCTTCCAATAAGGGACTTTATTTTCCTATATTTCAGTTTAGTTTTATTCAACCTGAAGAGTTTAATTACTTGGAGGAATCAGAAAGGTCTCTAATTTTAAGGTCTCTTACTCTATTCAAGGTTTTTCTTTCTTCAAGAGAGTTGGAGTTGGCTAATTTATGACTGATTTTATCAATTCCTTCTGATATTTTTCTGCTCCTTTTATACAATTCATCGAGTTGAATTTCAGTATAAGAACCCAAGGTGTCCATTACTGAGCGTTTTGGTTTTTTGCTTTCTTCTGAATTTTTCCTTTTGATATTTAGTTTGTAAAAAAATATTTAACCTCTTACGTTTCAATTTGAAGATCTTGAGGATGGACAAGCCTAACAAACGATGACGTTCTGATTGCACTGATTCTGAAATCTCGTGGGGAAGAAAGTTGTGAGTTCTCACGAGTGGTCGGAGCAGTATTGACATAACTGGAAACTGCTCTTCCTTCTGTTCTCTTAAGCTTGCCGTGTCTTGCAGTTTCTTGTTGGATGATATTTTCTTGGTGTGTATGTTCTTCAAATTTACCAAAAGCTTCCCTTTCAATATTTCTCATTTTCTTATGCATGACCTTGCCACATTTGACCACTGCTTGATTGACAATATGGTTTTCATTTTTTAATAGGTATCTGTATAAATTATCTTGGAGCTCTTTGCCTGCAAGTTGATATGTCTCTTCTCTAATAGCATTTTTCGGAGGCTTGGGAATCAGACTTTTCCTTCCAATTGTCGATCTGCTCGTTTGTGCTCCTGTCGTTGGCCTGCTTTCCAGGTTTTCCCTGATGAATCTACTAGTAAATCCTCCTCCTCCTAAAATGGAAGCAACAGGTGAGGCAAAACTTCCAATTTCCGAAGGAATATTTCGGCCAGCAAGACTTTCCAAATTTTTCAGGATACATTTTCTTGGCAAGGAAAGACGAGGTGAGAGATCCTTTGAAGAACCTTGACTCTGCGAAAGGGCATCACCGTTCAAGTCATTTACTTGGCTTTTCAGACTAGGAGATTCAATTCTCAAATCTTTTTGCATTCTACTCCTGAGAAGAGCAGAAGCTCGGATGGAATCTCTTTTGATCTGGCTTCTTATGATTGGGGAATCAAGGATTGATGTTTTTCGGATGCTGTTTCTTCGAAAGGGAGAATCTATGCCTAATTCTCCCTGAGAATCTGCAAGCGTTGGGGAGCCAACAAGAGAAATTTTTCTTTGCGGGCTTCTATCCGGAGTTTCCACCATGTTAAGCTTGCTTGATCTTTTTCTCAAAGTTGCTGATTGAGCAGGGGAGTTTCTTTCAGCTAGCTCAGTGATTGAGGCGAGGTTTTTCATTTTGAGCCTTTGCATTGGAGAGCTATCATTCAGCTGTTCAGCATCTCGAAGGTTTTTAAGCACAGTTTTGGGCGATATTCCTTTATGCACCCTGGGAGATTGCTTTGCTTTATCTTCTTCTAAAGGAAAAACAAGTTTCACGCTCTCGTCAGTGTCATCTTGATTCTCACTAACATCAGAATCTTCTTTTTTAAGTTGTGAAAGCAACCCCAATCGACTTCTGCGTGGCTTTGGAGCTTCTGTTTGTTGAGAAATGAGCTCAAAGAATCTGGAAGTTTTGGTTGCTTCTTCACTAGTTGCAGATTCTGACTCTTTTTCCGAGTTGATGATCACTAATTTTTTTCGAAACTGATTCACAAGGTTAGTTGCAGTCGGGCCTCTCTCAACGATAGATTTAGGTTTAGTGAGGGAGCTAATCGTGGTAGCTTTGGCAACTTTTCTTCTAAACCTTTTTTGTTTGGCTTTTTTGCGTTGTTCGAGAATCATGTCAATAGTTTTAAGTTTATCCTTCATGTTTGGGACATTCTTGACAGCCTGCCAAACTTGGGTTTTATCCTCAAAATCCGTGATACTAGCTAAAACCTCTTGGAGATCAACGTTGATCACGCTGGCCCTTCTTTCTGTTGCCGGAAGAATACCCATGGTCGCTGGAGTCTGTTGAAGCCGAATAGAAGAGCGAATATCGAGTCTGAAGAGACTTCCGCGTCGTTTTTCTATGGCAGTTATCGAAGGACTTTTGTTTGTATCACGTAATGAATCTGTATGATCGAGGTGAGAGTCATCAAATGATGGTTTTATCATGGAATATTTTAGTGAGGGTTTACCACAGATAGCTACAGTAGAAAAAACCTTTAGGACTTTTATTAAAATCGAGTTTTAGCAAATGGTTAATTATTCAGTATTATTAAGCTTTTTTAAGCATATATCCCCTCGATAAAGTGATGATGCGAGTTATTTTTTTTATTGAAGCAGAAAACTCGGGCTAGAAACTCACAAAACGAAAGGGAGAATTGAGGGAATGATCTCATATCTTGAAAAAGCTTCATGGTAGCTATTTGTGGAATATTTCGATCGATGGATACTTTTAATTAGAAGTCTAAAATTTTGGTGAATTTAATTGCAAACTGGTCTTAATTCCTTGAAGACTTAAACCATTCGAAATCTTCTGATTAGGATGAAACAACTGCGAAGTTAATTTTATGATTGAACAAAAAGGTGATTAGGAGGACAAAAAAATCATCATGAAATACAACAATTATTGTAAAAGTACAAATTATATTTGATCTGTTAAATCTCTATAATTTCTGAATCTATTTGTGTCAGAGTCAGATTCTCTGGAAGCCTTTGATATTCTCAAAGATTCCATATCCTTTAATAATTCAATTTCTTTATCAATCAAAGTAATTTTTCTGTTTAAATCTTGGATTATAACATCGCTTGAAGCCATTTTTTCTTCGAAATCCCTTCCTAATCCTTCAGCCTCATTATCCAGAAATCTCAATTTCTCTTTAAGCCGTGCTAATTGAGCTTCACGTTCAATTTCGGCTTTTTTCATTAATGATGATTGTGCAACGCTTTTATGTTTGATATTTTGAATTTCAAGGTTCAGTTTGTTAATTTCTGCTTCTTTTCTTTTTTGTCGAAGCTCTTCTTCTTCAATTTTTTCTTTCAACTCATGCACAAGATTATTTGAGATTTCAAACTCTCTATTCAATGACTTGACTTCCGCAAGACAATTTTCTCTTATTATCCCCAGTTCATAATTTGTATTTGTCAAAGCAGCTTTCTTATTCTCGTACTCCTTTTTGGTGACTCGCAAGTTATCTGTGATTTCTGGTAGTTTTTTGACACTGTATCGAAGGTTTTCAATATTACTAACCATTTCTGTGAGATAGTTGTTGTATTTTGAGAAATCATAATCTTTTGATAAGAATAGATTAAGTTTATCTTGTTTGGTTCCTTCAGGATCTTGTTTGGAGGAAGATGGGAAGTTTGCCTTTAAAAGATGATGAAGGTCCTGAAGCAAGTCCTTTTCAAGGATGATAATATCATGCTGTATTCTCTCAAACTTTTTATTTAAATCCATTTTATGTCAGGAGTATTCTTTATTTATTCATTTATTTATATTCATTTTTTTTAGATTTTAAATTTGTCTGATAATTTGAAAAACGCCTTGAACTTTTTTTTTTAAGTCAGGAAGGAGGGAATGAATATGATATCTTAGCCTACAGAGAGTTTGAAAACAATATTCGTTCAAAGGACTTATTCAAATAAATGATTTTATTTTTATTGAGAGAGAAATAAAAAATATACTATTAAAGAAAGCAGTTTTACTAAATTATATTTGTCAACCAACTTGATGAAACTTCTCGCCGTTTGTGAAAACGAAAGATTCCCAATCTCTGTGGGCACTGGCAACAAGGATTTGGCTTGGTTAGCTCAAGTTATTGCACATATCGTTGGCCGTAAAAGACATCCAACTTGGAACTATACTCCAATTTTATTGAAAAATGCTGCTGGAGATGTTCCTCATCCCAGGTAAGTTATCAATGGGAAATGAGAATAAATAAAGGTATTTAGGTCAAGGATTAACCAAGTTTTTCAACAAGAAGATGAAGAAGTACATGTTCAAGTGAGAAAAGAAAATCAAGAGCTTGATGAAGAACAACAAGGTAAAGAGAATATAAAAGAGATAAAGAAATGAACGTGCGTAGAATGGTATGATAGAGCGTTTGGAAAATTAAGATACAGAATGAAGGGGAAATTTTATTATGCTTTTGAAAAGAAAGCATGGACTGATAGAAATCCTGATCAAAAGATTCAATCTTTCAATGTATTGATCAGATTCAAAAGATTCCCTGAAGTAAACAACTTGTTGAGGGTTGTAAGCGTTAATATAATTTCAAAAGACAATGGGAGACCCATCATCAAAAGATGCAAGAGACTTAGAAGAACTTCAGATGGAAGCAAGATTTGATGCAAAAGAATTTACAGATTATTACCTTGAAAAAGAATTTCCTTTAGGCGAAATCACTGCCGAACTCATTCAAGTTTACACTGTGAAAGGTGACGAAGAAGGTAGGATAAAGAAATTTTTATAGAGAATGAATTTTGAATAGTAAAGAGAAAGGTTTTGGGAACTAAAGAGCCTGGTTTCTCTTTTGACTTAACTCCTAATCCTATATCTGAGAAGCAATTGATTGAATTGGAAATCAGTGAAATTGAAAAGCAAGCCGATATTGCAGATTTGAAACCAGAAAAAGAAGTCGAGCAAGTTCAACCACTGGGACATTGTCCTTATAGCATTGATACTCTTTGGAAAATTTTCGACTGGGCTTGGCTTAGTGTAAGAAACCATTTTTGTGGATGAGTCAACTAAGAAATCCATAGCAAGATACATCACAAGAGATTGTGATGAAATTTTTGGAAGGAGAACTTGACAAGATTTACGAGATTTTCTTCCATTTCAGTCAATTCCACATTCAGGATTTAGAAGTGAGAGAACGCATTGCAATAACTTGGCAAGATGTCATGTTAGTCCTCAAATTTGTAAAAGTTCTTTGATGAATAAGAAATAATGAATTTCCTTGTAGTATGAGATCTTACCAACAGGAGCTCTTTTGAGAAATTTCTTGGTCAATTATAGTCAAGAAACCAATGCTTATAATGCCTTGGAAGTATTTTTCATTGATTAGATTGATGATTAAATCATCCAAAAGGAGACAGTGATGGTCGAGAACCCCGTTCAATTCCCAGAATTTGTGTTTGTGTTGTTGAGAGCCATTCATTATGGAAAGCATAATGCAACTGATGAATTTGAAGAAGGACATGGATCCCAAAAAGCCTTGAGTCAGAATCAGATCCAAGATTCAGTTTTTCAGACGAAATTAGTCAGAATGTTGGAGATTCATTTGAATGATGAAGATTTGACTGATTTCCAAAGACATATGTTATTCAGTGCTCCTTTGATCGAATTACTCAGAGTAAAATTAGAGTTTATGTTTTATGAATAAAGATAATAGGATAAATCACCAATTTTGAAGCAAGTTTTTATTGATAAATTATCAAATACACTTCAGCCATCTGAGCATAAATTTTATTTATTGAAAGGAGAAATTGCAAAGATCATTGATGATATTGGATTTTTGGGAGAAAATGTTGAACAAATTGTGGACACTTGTTTTGCTGAAATTACACCAGGAGAGAAATATCACGAATTCGAAGGGTTGTATTACTATGAATACCTCCAAGCATTACAATGGCTCAGTTTGGTGTTTATTCAAAGAAAAGATGAAAATATTGATCCCACCGAAGAAGATATCGAAGTCAGTGATGATGTTTTGATCGAAAAACTTGGCTATTTCCTTGATAAACTTGAAGGTCTCAGTCCCGAAGAGGAAGAAGAAACAGAATAATAGTGGGAAGGGTTCTATTTGTGATTATCTAAGTAAAAAGTTCATAATAATATTATTATTTGGTTGTTTTTTATTGTTTGCCTCTTAAAACACTCAAATAAAAATATTTTCCAAAAAAGTTTTGACCCATGCTTTGTGGTCTTGATGAAAAAATAAAGTCATATTGTTGGGAACGCAATCATTCATCTCTCTTCTGCTTGAAATTTTTATCTCAGAGAAAAATTTTTTTCCTTGAAGGATTTCAAAACAACATCCAAAAGAATTTTTTCATCGAGAGAAAATTTAAAGAACAAGCAAAACGTTCATTTTTCGAGAAGTTTGAATTTTGGAAAGTTTTTATGAGGGAGCTGAAATTTCGGAATACTCTCGGTTTTAAACAACTTGGATCCAAGGAATGGCCATTCAGGCTTTTCCAGAAAAGAAATAAATATTTCTGCCCAAAAGATGAAATGCCTTGGTTTTGAAGTTTTTGCAGAATCTCTTGAACTTTTAATAAACTCCTTATTCTTCACTTCTCTTTGTCATAAGAGATGCAGAACAAAAATCATAAACCGGAAAAATTTTTAATTGATAAAAAAAAAGTTATTTTTTATAGATACCTTTGGAAACACAGTTTTCAAAGAAAAAGAAAGTTCTCTGATATTTACAACGATCAAATCACTATCATCTCCTTATTCAAAATATTGGAGAAAAGAACAAAGCCAAAAATAAATAATTTATTGGTAGTTGGAAGTTTTACAGCTTAAAAACGTCATTTTCTCAACTTTACGCTGCATCTTTTGACGTGAAGGGATTGATTTCTTCTGCGAAGGTGGAAAATTATCAACAAGAGGAAAAACAAAAGAGTCTCATTTTCCATTTTAATAAATTTGGCCAGGAATAATTTTTTTAGTAAATTTAAAAAATAAGGGCGTTGAACGGAAGAGAAGAGACAGTTTTATAAAACTAAATTTGAAGTCTGGCCAATTAATTCCTTGGCTGGGATTCTAACCAAAGAGCTAAAAAATAAAATGATATCGTTGTGAGAAAGGAACGTTGACAATATTTTTGTTCATTAGAATTTTGAAATCTGCCTTGCAGTTTAGAGCTGCACACAAGGCAATTAGGAAACTAATTTTAGAAGATCCATAGACTTATTTATCCTTTTGAGTTTTGGCTGTTGATATATTTGGTGAGTCAGAATAATTGGATGCAAGAAAACTCTATTTCTTGAATTCAAAATGAAGCCAATATTTGTTTCAGAATCTTTTTCAAAATCGGGAAGAGTTGAAGACGGTAATTTCAATTCTGTGATTTTGGGAGGAATTTATGATTTTTCAATTTTGATAAATTTGAATAGATGGATGGATGAATGAATATAGATGAATAATTTTTTTTTTCAATCAATGGCAAAATTCAGTTGAGATAACAACATATGAAGCAAATATGTATTTATTTTTATGACAGAAATCTATGAGTCAAACCAAAGATTATTTATGCTTTTTCCTTTTGTACACTCAAAAAAATTATACTGTGTTCTCACTATAGACTCCGCCTCTTGCTCATGTTCTTTTTTACCAGTAAGTGTTTCTGACGAACCAGTTGGGTTTTCTAGGATCCCTAGATTTCATGTTTCTAACCATGAACTTTCTCCATTCTTCGTAAAGAAGAGAGAAGATACTGAAAGGAATAGCTGGGATACCGTAATGTAAGAAGATGAGACTTCTAGTGTTCAAGGCAATGTTGATTGGTTTAGCATAAGCAAGAAGCAAGGTCAAGGCACCTTCGGAGCAGAAGCCGAACATGAGAGAGAAGTTGGTAAGGCCTGAGAAGATGACGGAGTGTAATCTGGTCTTGGCGTTGAAAGCGTTAGAGACTTGGGCAATAACAATGGAGAAGAAGAAACCAGTTTGGGCGTACTTCAAGGCAGTGGTACTGTAGCAGACAGGGACGTTGTTAATAAGATCGACTTGCTTAACACGGCATTCACCGAAATCAACATCAACGTGCATTAATTTTTGGCCAGAGTCGGAGACACCACACTTTAAGTAGAAGAGTCTAAGATCTCTATATTTATCTTCGCTGTAGAGCCAATCAGGAACTCTGAAGATATCATCATCAGTGCTTCTACTTGAGTAATCACAATCACCTTTGCCACTCCAGCAGTTTTCACAGTATTCCTGGAAATCTTTGCTGGTGGTACCGAAGTAAGGAGCATTGAGGTCGAATTGATCGCCTTCGTTGGGAACGAAACCAGCCTTGGTAGCGAGACCGAACAATTCGATAAGAGGGAGGCCGAAATCTCTCATGATGACGAAATAAGTGAGGAAACCTCCGAGAGTTTGGAAGAAACCGTTAATGGGATAGGCAGCAACCATCAATCTGGCAGTGACCATGTGTTCAGTCTTTCTTCTAGGGGGTCTGGTCATGATACCGAGCTCAGCTTCTTCAGAGGAGAAGGCAATAGCGGGGATAATATCAGTACCAATGCAAATGCACAGCATGAGAATTGTGGAGATGGGAAGAGGGAATCTGAAGAAGATCAAAGCCAAGAAAGGTAAAAGTTCAGGGATATTGGCAGTAAGGGCATAGATGATAGATTTCTTGAGGTTATCGAAGATTCTTCTTCCTTCTTCAATACCGACAATAATGGCAGCGAAATCATCAGTCAAGAGGACCATATCAGCAGCATCCTTAGCGACATCGGAACCGGTGACACCCATAGCAATACCGATATCAGCCTTCTTGATAGCAGGAGAATCATTAACGCCATCACCTGTGACAGCGACAATGTGTCCTTGAGCTTGGCAAGCCTTGACAATAATAAGTTTTTGAGCAGGAGTAGTTCTGGCAAAAACAATTCTGGGCTTTTCGAGCCATTTAGCAATAGTTCTTCCTCTTTCACTTTCAGGGAGAAGTTCATCTTCTTTGGTAGCTTGAGTGATGAGATCACCGTGAATAACGATAGCATCGGATTTATCGAAAGCAGCATTCATGGAGATACCTTGTTCTTCACAGATTTGGTTGACAGTCTTTTCATCCTTGCCGAAAATGTTGACTTGTCTGGCAATGGCAGCAGCAGTAACAGGTTGATCGCCAGTAACCATGATAACCTTTATACCAGCAGTCTTACACTTAAGAACTGAGAATGGGACAGCATCTCTATGGGAGGGGTAAGAATGAGAAAAAAGTTTTTTTCATTACCTGGGAGGATCGATTAAGGAGAAGAGACCAGTGAAGGTGAAACCTTTCATGGGGAAGTTGTTGTCAGTGACATTTTTGCAATTGAATTGATAGTCTTCAGGGTATTTGTCTTTGGGAAGGTGCATTTTGGCGAAACCAAGAACTCTTTCACCACCATCACCAAAAACTCTGTTAACTCTAGCAAACTCCTTCTTCCAGTGTTCGTCAATAGGTTGAACTTGGCCATCAATCAAGATATGAGAAGATAATTGCCAAATCTTTTCAGGGGCACCCTTGATGAAGATACAGTTAACGGAATCTTCAGTTCTGACATCACAGATGGTCAAAGCATACTTCCAGGAAGAGTTGAAGGGGATTTTAGCGAGGGATTTATCGTTCATTTCCTTGATGGGATATCTACTTCTGAATTGTTTGACATCTTCAATAGGTTGGAAGAATTTGATAAGGGCAGTTTCAGAAGCATCACCGATAGCGGGTCTTTCGAGCCATAATTTTTTATTCAATTCTTTTTCCCAATCTTCTTGTTTTTGTTGTCTTTGTCTGGCAATATCAGCTTCACTTCCTTGGAGCCCAGTGACTTTGTCAAGAGGAACGCTGTTATCAAAGACGGCTTCAGAGCACAACATAGCACTTTCTTGAAGAGTTTTGAAGTCACCGTTATTTATGTCCCATTCATAGTTATGGTTGGGTCCGAACTTTTGATAGTTTTGTCCCTTTCTGATTTTACCACCATACCAGATATTTTCGACAGTCATTTTGTTTTGAGTCAAAGTACCAGTCTTATCAGAGCAAATACAAGAAGTGGATCCCAAAGTTTCAACGGCTTCCAAGTTCTTGACCAAGACCTTCTTTTGAGAAAGTCTTCTAGCAGTAATAGTCAAGGCAGCAGTGACAGTAGCCAAAAGACCTTCAGGGACGTTGGCGACAATAATACCGATAGTGAAGATAACGTTGGTAAGAGCATCATAACCAACAGCGAAACCCAAACAGAAAAAGATGAGACCAGAACTGATGGCAAGAGTGGCAATGATGAAGATAAATCTGTTGATTTCAGTTCTCAAAGGAGAGAGACTAACACCAGCAGAAGAGGCAAGGTTGGCAATTTGACCAATGACAGTGCTGTCACCGATTTGAATGACAATACCCTTACCAATACCTTCCTTAACCAAAGTACCGAAGAAGGCAAGATTATCAGTTTCAAGGGGGTTTTCTTTATTGGTACATTCGACAGTTCTGAGTAAGGGATCGGACTCACCTGTAAGGGATGAGTTATCGACTCTCATTTCTTGGGCGAAAAGAATACGAACATCAGCAGGTACTCTATCACCTCCCTTAAGTTCAATAATATCACCAGGGACGAGCTAATAAGAAGAGTTAAGAAAAGAAGATTCTTAGTTTCTCGAATATTACCTTTGCAGCATCAATAGTAGTGAAACTACCACCTCTAAGGCACTTAGTCTTGGGTGGAATAAAGTTTTTGAAGGCTTCAACGATAGCTTCAGACTTGGCATTTTGAGTATAGGTGATGAAGCCAGTCAAGAAGTTGACGACGAAGAGCACAATACCGAGATAAAGCTAGAGAATATGAGGGAAGGGGACTTTGAAATATTTACATTGGAAGGATCAGTAGGGGAGAGGCCGTAGGCGATAAGGGAGAGGATACCACCGACCCAAAGCAACATAGGGAAGAAACCAGTAAGTTCTTTGAGAAGCATGAGGTACCAGGGAGTCTTTTTCTTTCCAGAGATAGCGTTGTCACCATATTTGGCATTTCTATCGGCAGCTTCACCGTTGGAAAGACCCTAATTTGATAGGTATGGAGTAGAAGAGAGATAGAATTTACCTGGTTGGGGTCAACACCTAATCTACTGAAGAGTTCTTCAAGTTCGATTCTGTGTTCATCCTGGAAAGGGTAAGAGAAAGAAGATGGAGTTTTTTATACCATAGACTTGTATTTTTCAGCGTTGGAAAGGGCTTCACCAAAACCAGCCTTCTTTTTGTCCTTGTCCTTTTTCTTGTTGAAGTTGTCATCTCTTTCTTCTCTTCTTTTGGCTGTGGCAGCGACAAGATCAGCTAATCTTTTTTTGTCGACTTCCAATTCCATCTCTTGTCTTTGGTGAAGAGTAAGAAAAAAACCATGAAAATGGGATTACCTAGCAAGAGTGAAGGCATGGATAATCTGACTGTTTGTCCTCGAAGGAGCTTTCTTCATAGAGGTAAGCAGATATTTTAAAAGAAAAAATTTTTAATTTATAAATCAAAACGTTTAGATTGGGCTAAATAAATACTGTGACTTTGGACTTTTGTTTTAAAATATTTAATTCGCAGATTCCCACTCTTATTTTAGCACATTGAAAAAAGTTTAAGTTATCCGAAATTAATAAAATCAGTCTATATTTAGACTGATTGATTTGCCAGTATACTCTGTTCCATTTTATTGACATAAAACTCTTCAATACTGGCTCCGAGCCGTGGTGTTTTTGGGAGTTTTGTTTCTGGAATGATTACCTTTGGTTCTGTGAGGGATGACTGGAGGTTATTGAAAAAAATTTCGAGGATGATGTTTTTCAAGAAGAGTTTAAAAACCATGGGCTGATTGATTTAGAGTGATTAAATCTAAGAGTTACATTAACAAAATGAGTGACGAATTAATTTAAAAGAAAATAGTGGTGAGCAAGGAATGAGAAGATCGAATTTAATCTGATTTGAGGAAAGAAAAATCAAATTCAATTCAAATATAATGATTAGCTTGATAAATGTTTGTTTTTATTGGGGAGGAAGTTATATGAAAAACTGATATTGTGATGTTTATTGTTTTGATAGTGAGATATCAAGGATAGCTGAATAAGTGTCAGTAAGAAGAGAAAACACCAAGGGATAAATGAAATAAGTTTAGCCACCCACGAGCTAAATTTTTCTGGAAATAAATTTTTTGATTGTTAGTTAGAAAAAACGACTGCCAAAATCTAAAATTTTCATGATGAAGCTTTCAAATCCCAAACATAGAGGCTGAGAGTCAGATTTGAAAAGGTGATTCTAAGTTTAGACAGAAAGATTATGAGGGCTTGATTTCCGGATCTGTGCCTAAATTTAGGAAAATTCGAGCCTGATAAGATTGTTTAAAAGTAGTTGAGATCAAGCAATTGAAGCTTTTCTATTTATGGAGCAAAGCCCAACATTCAGGGACAAAGCTGATCCGGGATTTTATTCTTTAAACCGATTGGATTGGATTACTTACTGGAATCCGTAACTAACTAAAAATTTAAAATATTTCAAAAGATATATAGGATTTGAGCCTGGCGAGTTGTGCTAAAATAGCAAAAAACCGGAGGTGTTTGGTGCAGATTTGACCAGTTTAATAATTTCTGAGCATTAGAAAACGTTAAAGTGTCGCTTTCACCTCCATTTTTGCGTCTCAATTTACCGCTTAAGTATTACACTTCTACATTTTGAGCACCTCAATATCCATCATTTCCTCCCACTCCCGAACCTTGATCTTATGATGAGATTCAAGGTGGAAAGGGTTTTTTATGAATATTTGTGAACGAAAAGACAGAGAAAAAAAATGATTGTCTGACATTTATCGAGAGAGAAATTTTGTATAAAATTTTCCTTTGATTAATATTTACTCGCAAAATAATAATTTACGCGACAGGCAAGATCGCCATAATCAAAAATTATTGGGACGATCTTTATCTTTTATTGGGATAAATAAAACTTCTCTCTTTCTGAGGAATGAAACAGAGAATCCATAAAGGTCAGGAGAGGATCTCATTGATAGTCTCGAGCTATTTTGAATAGTATTGGAATATGATTGTATTTAGTATGAGATTTTCTTTTCAAATGAGAAACTAAGCAAAATCAGAGGAATATTTGTGATTTGAGGATTTGAGAAAAGAGAATAACTTCATCTACGCTGGCCTTTCTATGAGAATATTGAACTTTTGAAATTTTTTAAGGATTAAGATACAAGAGAATGAGAAGCTTAGGCCAACTAGAGCTCACTATTCCGAAGTTAAGAGCTAGGAGTCAGAGAAAGACGTCTGGAGGCTATATGTTATTAAGAAACTGAGGGATTAAAAGGTTTTAATAGATGCCAGTTTCTTCACTTCTTATAGGTTCTGTTTATACTGGATTTCTTTTGATTCTAAATATTGTCAGATGGAAACAAACTCTCTGACAAAAAAACTCCACTTTGAGGACGGAACTGTCAAGAACCAAAAGCCTGGGTTTGAGTCCTTTCAATAGTTTCAGCAAACGACAGAAAGAAAGGGTGAGGCTGGCAGATTAAAGGGAGCTGAAAAGATTAAGGGAAGGAAAACGGGGATTTTCAAATGGTTCAGTGAAACTTGAAAGGAATACTAACGTCATTAAATGTCAAAGCTAAAGTTAGGACCCGAGTTGAAAACAAGAAGGAGCATGATGAAACTAAAAATGGGTTGCATCAGGATTTTGGAAAAGCTTTTAATTATTTTTAGGAAGCGATTTCTTATTTAAGGATTTTTACATCAAATTAAGAGTTTATTGATCTCGCTTTTGGTTTTTCACTTTTTCCCTTTTGATTGTATAAAACATAAAAACCAAATCACGGCAAGGCATTGAAAATAGAAAAAGATTTTTCCAAAAAAAAAAAAATTGCAATATGCTGATCTCTAACTACATATGAAGGCTTCAAAGGTTTTTGAATTTCAATTTAGAACTGCAAAAAAAGAATTTGAGCGGTAAGCTGTCTGTCTGGAAGAAAGGATTTTGCGTATAGCGTTAAATTCATGGTCAAGTTTCGCTGGAATACATTTCAAGAAGATGAGGAGGACTGGATTTTGAAAATATGAAGTGAATTTTTTTTTTGGAAACTTCGCAAAGCCACTTGAAATAAATTTTGAAGAGAGAGAATAGTCAAGTCGAGAGGAGGAACATTTTCACACAAAGAAAATTAAATCACCAAAGTTTTTTCAAAACATTTTTGTGTGAAATCCTGGACGGGATGAGACAAATTGATGATTTCAGGAAAAAAGGTAAAGAGACATTTTGCCAAAGAAAACTTCATTTTAAAGAGAACCACTCTCTTGCTCAAATTTGTTAAAGTACTTTGAAATGTGCGGAGATGAGAATATTGAAGAGTTTCTTTTTTGAAATAGCAAAATATGGTTTCATTTTTTCAAATCTTGGCTTTTAGGGGTCCTCTCACTTTTTTTGGGTGAATTAACTCATTCAACCGACGAACCTAAACTTAGCAGACTAGAGGAGTTCCAGAATCCTTTCTTTCAGGACTTTTATGCCAAGGAGAATCTCCTTACCCTGTTATTCTGACGGATTTTTAGTCAGGATCTTTATCTACTTTTGAGCCCAAAAAAATCTCTCAAATCTTTAAGTTTTGGTTCTAAATGTCGGATTCTTTTTCAAAAGCGCTTTTGAGGTTTTCTTCAGAAAGGATGTATCTCAAAAAGCTGTCAACCTATCTGAGAGAGGTCTTTGAAGAATTTAGCCAGGTGTTTTATTGCGGACAAAAACTAGTGGTGGTTACTTTTGGACAAAATCGATTTTTTCTCATATTTGAAGAAAAGAGTTACTTTCTAAATATAGAACACTAATTTTAGCACGTTAATTTTATATTTAGGAAAGATTTTCCTCTTGAGCGAGATGAACTTGGTTTTGAGGTTTTTCTGGTTCTTTTCGACCTTAGAGTCAAACTTGTTTCACTTTCTTTGGGTATGGGATTTGAACTGTTGAGTTTATTAACAAGCCAAACTTTCGAAAAGATTGGTTGTTCCATTAATTATCAATTGGTTTGCCAGATTTTATTTTATTCTGAATGAGTGCGGGTTTCTGTCTAAATTTAGCTCGCTATATACACCTCCCCTAAAATTATTGCAATCGTACGTAATTTGACTTGCGATGCGCGAAGAACTTTCCATCCAATCTTGAATTCAAAGTTTAAAAGGTCAAAGACTTATGTTGAGAGATCTTGGCTTGAGATGGAGGACAAAAGGGGTTTCAAGAGTTTTCTTGGCAGTGAAGACGAATCTGATTAACTGAAGGTTCAATGGCTCTGGTTGAGATCCCATCGCCCTTTGGTTTGGTTTGATTGATTTTATTTTTCCAGTTCGAATATTTTTTATTACAGGTTTAAGTTTTGAGCCATTATAAAACCTGTTTTTGTCTGTGAAGGGAAAAGTTTTGGCAACTGTTTTTCATATGATGCAGAGAGGGAAAAATTTTGAAGAAAAAACACATAAGGTGAAGGTCAAGAGGAACCAAGAAGTCAATGGAAGGCTTGGTAAAGGGAAAAGCCGTTTTTTGAATTAAAAATCGGATGATGGTTGGAAGGTGGAGTTTTTGTCAAAGATCTTGCCTTGAAAAATTTTTCGACAGTTAAAATCAAAAAGTAAATTTATCTCAAAAGAAACGAAAGAAAAATTTCAAGTCAAAGGACATTGTGGAAATATTTATTTATATACAAATTTATTTTTGTTAGTCTTTCAGTCCCAAGGAAAGAGCTTCTTTTTATTTAATGAAAATTAAATAATTGCACTGAAAAACTATTTTGCAGGCAAAAGAAATACGAAAAATACGAGAAATAATTTAGGGTTTATTCTTCAATTTGTTTTTCTAAAAATGCGAAAACATGCTTACCATGGTGATCTTGTTTTATTTCATAGAGGCTTCCTGAAGCAATAATTTCTTTATAAATCTTCTTTCTAGTCGACTCAGAAGAGCAATCTATTAATCTTTGCACAACATAATTTCCAAATGGATTATTCATCAATAAGACAAGGCCAATTCTAAAAAATTTCTGGGTTAAAATCTCTTGATGATGATACTTGCTGTTCTCAAAAGTTTGGGTAAGCAATTCCACGATTTCTTCTTTAAACTGAGGGCCCCCATATACAATGCTCTTTTCTGCCACGTTACTAAGAGATAAATATTAATGGTTTTTTTAAAGGTCTCATAACTACCTTCCGTATTTATCGATTGAGAAGGAAATAAAATTTTCTTTGATAATTTCAAGTAATGAGTCTTTTTCTTTTTGAAGGCCTTTCTTCAAAAAATATTGAACAAGATAATTGCCATATTGACATAAGCAGCATTCAAACGCTCGATCCATGATTTTCTTTCTTAATTCTTTCGTCTGAATAAAATTGAAAAAAGTTTTTGGCTCTTTTTGTACTTGTTCAAGAGAGGAATATGTGAGGACTCTTTGAATAATTTTACATGCATGAGCATTTGAAAAGAACCACTCCACCTATTAAAAATATTTAAAAACAAAAGACATAAAAATTGAATTCACAACATTGACTTGAGTATTGAGAACTTTAAGCAGAAATGAGAATTTATCTGCAGGTATAGTTTCTAAGCATTTGATGATCACATGATGTCCTTCTGAATTTTTTATCAAAAACAAGAGATCCTTGTTTAATTCTCGCAATATATCATTTTGAGCGGCCTCATTGTCCTTCAGTTCCTTTTATGGAAAATTTTTAACCAGAAAAACTAATGTCCATTACGTCAACAAATTTTTGGACAACTCGACATCCATACATATCACAGCTTAATTCAAAGATATGACCTCGAAAAACATTGAAAATTTTGAGCTTTTGATATTTGTTTGCAACTTCGAAAAGCCTTTGGATGACAAAATTTCCAAAAACATTAAGGGATAAATTATAAGCGTGTGGTAAAATCTTGGTGATAATTTTTTCTTTCTCTTGCATATCTGCATGCATCAAGTATTGTTGGATGATCTTTGAACTCACTTGCTCTTTACAACTGGTAGCCAAATTCTTGATGAGAACTCGAAAAAATTGTGAGACAAGAAAGATTAAAATTTTTAGCTACCCTTTATATCTTGTTTATTTTGGTAGCCTTGTCTTGGATATTTCTGATGATGTTTGTTAAAATGCTTTTGCAGGTTCTGTGGAGGAGGCATAGGACAAGAATATGTGTTGTAATTATTATTATTATTAATGAAATTGATGTTGTTGTTGAAAATTTGAGTGACATAATTAACCTTCCCTATATTATTGTTGTTTAGTTGTTTGGCTCCATTTTGAGGTTGAAAGAAAGATCTATTACGAGATTAGAGATGATTAAATGCAAAATAGATAGAACCTTTCATGACGGAAAGGTTCGGAGGGGAAGAAGATTTGATTGTGGAATCTTTGTTGATTTTGTGTGACTTCCCCTTTGAAATGAGGAGATTGCGAAGAGAGGAGGTTGAGATTTTCAGGTGGTGATCTATTAGTTTTGAGTCAGACCAGATTTGATAAGGTTGAAAATATAGTTTTTATTAGAGAGGACTTTTTTGTAGATTTATCTTTTTTACCTAAGGGGAGCTTGTTTGTTTATTTTGGAGTCAGTTTCAATGTTTGAGGTAAGACTCAAGGATCTTTCAAAATATGCTGTCAGGTTTTCAGAGAATGGGTCCTCTGTCGTCACCAATTTTTCTTTTTCTGCTGTCAATGACTTTTCTATTGGATAATGATGATGAGAAAAATTGGTGCCCTTTGAGAAGAGAGATGAGCTTACTGAGTTTGATGGTAAAGGAGAGTTTTGGAGGAGAGTCAAGGTTATCAAGTGAAATGGATTGATGGTTCTGTTTCATTTGGTTATGATGAAAAATAAATGGATGTTGTTGGTAATCCAGGTCTTGAGCTGATAATGATGAATATTTGCTTGAAAAATTCACCTAGAGGTTCGAAGATAAACATAATACATCTGAATTCTTACGGATTGAGTGAGTGAGGAAAATGGAGAATTGGTAAGTTTTTGATTGGAGCTCGGAAGAGGAGAATCTGAAGTTGTGAAGGATTTTAAAAAAAGAAGTTTTACCATCTGAAAGGATGGATCCAAGGAGACGATTTTCAATATTTTGGGTTTGAGGGGAGTGGTCAAGCATATGTAATGAGTGATTGAGTTTGAGAGATAATTAGTATATAAAGTTTAGGCTTTGTTGTGTATGAAAAGAGCAATGAGCTCAAAATATTGGTTTGACTCAAGTTGAAATTTTCAATATTATTATTGAACTGACTGACGCTTGTTTGAGCAATAAAAGTTGGTGGTGATGATGATGATTAAATATTTTTGAATAGGGGATCGAGGGTTTTGTGAGAAAGAATTGAGAAGTTTTTTCTTGAAGATATTGAGCCTTTGAAGTGATTAAAAGCTAGAGATGAGACTGCAGGTTCTCAGAATGAAGTGCAAAAATAAACTTTGGAGTTAAAAATGAAAATTTATCTTGAGATGATAATTTCAGAAAAAGGGTAAAAAGATGAACTGGCTAATTTAGAACTCACAAACTTGAAAGAGTCTTGTCTTTGATCAAGAGTGATAACATTGAGCTTATTTTGAAAAAATTTATGTCTTGTTAAAAGGAAACACATAACATCTCTTTCAATACAATTTAACTCGAAGTATTGTTTGATTTTCGCGTCAAACACAGAGGCTGAATTTTAGATTTTTGAATTTCTGTAATAAGTTGAGAATTAATTTTGTATTTGGAAAGCAAAAAAAATGTCTAATAAAAACAAGTATTCAGTCCTTCTCCCCACCTACAATGAAAAGGAAAACCTTCCTGTCATTGTCTACTTGATCTTTGAAATGGCTCAAAAACAGTAATTCCCCTTTCCTTTACTTATCGCTCACAAAATCAAAGTAATTACGACTTTGAACTTATCATCATTGATGACAACAGTCCAGATGGTACCGCCCAAGTAAAATCTTACTTAGAACAATTTTCCATAAAATTCAATGTAGATTGCCGAACAATTGATGAAGATCTATCCCAACAAGATCGTAAGAGTTCAAAAAGAGAATCATATCATTAAAATACTTTATTTAGTACTTGCATAAAAGAGCCGGAAAATTAGGATTGGGCTCTGCCTATATTGACGGTTTGAAATTCGCTAAAGGTAAGTGGTATTTCTGTAGAATAGCGGCCTAAAATTCAATAACAGGAAACTTTATTGTGATCATGGATGCAGATTTGTCACATCATGTACTATTCTAAATTTGAAATTTTGTCCTAACAAATATATAGCCCAAGTATCTTCCCGAGTTCATCGAGTATATAAATCATCATTTGATGCTGTTATTGACCTTTGTTTAAAGGAAGCAAATCAAGACTAATGCTGATATTGTCACTGGAAGCAGATATTTGAGAGGAGGAGGTATTAAAATATTTTCAGCGAAGGAGGAAGATTAACAAAAACAGGTGTCTATGGATGGCCTTTTATGAGAAGACTCGTCAGTAGAGGTGCTAATTTTGGCGCTTCTTTTGTTCTAGGATCTCCTTGCAGTGATTTAACGGGAAGTTTCAGGTAAGATGAAGCAAAGAAAATGAAATAATTTTGTAGAGTGTATAGAAAAGAAGTTCTCGAGAGAATTATCAAAGAAGTTGTAAGTAAAGGTTATGCTTTCCAAATGGAAATGGTCATGAGAGCTAAAAGTTATGGATATAAGATTGAAGAAGTAATAATTTTGATGGAGATTTTATTAAACTATTCTTCTGTAGGTTCCTATTGTTTTCGTTGAAAGAATTTTCGGCGAATCCAAACTTGGAGGAAATGAAATCTACATCTACTTGAAAGGTGTTTGGTCCATCTTCTGGAAATTCTAAAGTGGAAAAAATTATATTTTGATAATTACTGCGTGTGATCGAGCAGATATTAAATATTATTGAGAATTATCATACATACATACTTTCTAAGAAAAAGTCTTGTCGTATATAAGTATAAGAAAAAACTCTCATGAAAAAAAAATGCAAAAACATTTTTTGAGTTTGACTTTGATTGATAAAAAAATTTCTTTTTTGAATTTCAAGGAGTTTGAGCTTATGGCTATATTTTAATAGAAAGGATTTTAATCTGATTAAAAAATTTTGGGTCGAATCCACTCTACAGTATACATCTTTAGATTTTATTTATATTTTAATATATTTTCTTATATAAAAAATAACCTTGATCAAGCCCTCAAAGCCATGTCCACCGGTGATGTTGATGGTATTTATTACCTGAGAACGATGTCTTATATCAATCTATAGAGCGTAAAACTAATGATGATCAATATGGAGGTATGGAAGAAAGTTTAATTCCTGATCTTGACTCAATCACTAATCGCAAGAATCTTGCTCCAAGTGTAATTTTTTTCAAGTGTTTCTGGCCATAATATTTCTAGGATGTGACCATCGAAGTCGGCAATCCTCAATTCAGAGAAGAAAAGTTCACTAAATACGTCGTCTATACCATCAAAGTAGATTATGCATAAGAAAGTGGTCTAAGAATTTCTCGTAGGGAAAAGATAAAGAAGGAGATTTTGAAGTGGTTAGACGTTACACTGACTTTGATAGAATCAGATCATTGCTTGTGATCAGATGGCCTGGATGCTATATTCCTCCCCTTCCTCCTAAATCCGTGACAAAGAATTCTGACTCCAAATTTATTGAAGAAAGAAGAAAGCAATTACAATCTTTCTGCAAAAAAATCGGCGATTTACCCTTCTTGCATTATTCTGGTAAGAAGTAATCTTGGAAGGACAATGAATATTAACTATTGATTAGAAGAATATCAAATCTTTATTAGATCAGGTAACACTGATTTAGAAAAGACATTTGCTCCTATGCAAAAAGTTGGTCCTGAAGAAGTTATCATGAGATATACCACCACATTCAATACCTTATCTGGAGTAAAAATTTATTTAAATGGAATCTTAAATCTTCCCTTTAGAAAGAATTGAATAATGAGGTTGTGAATAGAATTCATTTATTCAAGGTCTTTTTACAAAAAACTCAAGGTTACTTTGAGAACTTCAAGAAAGTCGCCAAAAACGTCACTCTTGCCAGAAGAGCCTTCTATGAACAATTCGGTAAGTGATTTGGAAGTTATTTTTAGTAACTGTTTACCAGCTACATTCCACAATCAAGTTTGCACAGAATATGAGAAGAACGTGTTCTCTGAATACCATAACAACACTTCTGGAAAGAATATCTTCACTTCTCCTGCTAATGAGAAAATTGGTGAAAATGTTGATAAAATCAAGCTCGCTTCCACTCAACCCTCTTTGGAATATTTATATGAATGGATTAAGCTCGAATCCAGGGAAATTGAAGTAGATTTGATAATTTTGTGAAATACTAAATTCTCTCAGGCCTTTCTGGAGGCAATTACTCAATTAGAGAAATATGAAGCAGCCAAAGCTAAATGTCAAGATAGACAAAAATCTGATACTTTGGAACTCCAAAAGGTTTTGGCTGGAAAGACCACTTTCAAGGGACTTTTCTCCAGAAAGAGCAAGGAAGAAGAAGTGAGCACTTTGGAAAAAGCTATTGCTGACGTAATTGAGAAAAAATGAATATTCTTGAATATTTATTCTGGTTGAATAGGCTGGAAAAGAAATGGAAAACTTGACTATGGTTCACGATATGATGACTTTGATCCTCTCTTACAGCGAAATCATCAAATTCAAGGGAAATAAATTGGATAATTATTACTATGTTGTTAAGCTTGCTGCTCAAAATGAACTTAGCAATGTCCGCAATGTAACTTTTTTCTTTGGGAATTAAGAAATATTAATGATTTTTAATAGATGATTGGATACTGGAATGATATTGTTAAAAATGAAAATGTTTACCCCAACACTCAATAAGGGACTGTTTTAATTCATTGAATGAAAAGAATTTATTTAGTATGAGAAATCGAGAAAGTATGCATATATTTATCAATAAAATCTCTACATCTCTCTCAAAGTGTGAATTTATATACAACTTTCTCAATAATTATCTATGTTGCCTCGAAAAGAGACCATCTTATTTATCATAATTTTTCTCTATTTATTTTGTCTTAAAATCCGCTTAGGATTCTTTTGATTAAACTGAATATATTTTTTAATCTTGACTTTCCCCAAAACCCAAAACAAATGAGTTTTTTCCTTCATACTTGGCTTGGCATTCGCCAAGAACTTTTAGTTTATAAAAAGGAACCCAAAATCCTTCTTTATAAAAATTTCTCTCTCATCCTTTCCGTCATTATGACCTCGATCAATGGTAATTTTTCAGCATTTTCAGAACTCAACTAATTTTCCGCAAAAAGGGAGCGTTACTGACCTTTCAGAAGCAGCTACAAATAATGCTTTATGGCAAATTTCGATGTTTTTATCATCTTCAAGTGTCATTCTTTATAAACTCGCTTCAGAACGCCAAGATAATTTCAAAGATTTTCTTTTGGTTTTTTCCTTATTTGGGAATATCAACTAAGTGGACTTGTTTAGATTAATGGAATGACAAAAGCTGCCTATCAAGCCAAAATTGCTGCAAGTTGTTACATTGAAGTCCTTCTTGTAAAGTTTCTGCATTTGAGAATATCATCATAATCAAGAATTAAGGCCGCCATGATTCAAGGTTTAACAATCTATTTCAATTATCATCAAGCTCTTTCTGGACCTTTTGTAAGGGTGTTGAAAAGTTTATCCTGAATTCCTTCATAGGTAATACTGGAGATAATGTTGATATTATTGATAAGCGGGATTGCAACAATGAATATGTGCTTCTTTTTATCGGAATTCTTTAACCCAAAAACTGCCTCAGCCGCTGGATCCTTCTTCCTATTTTTACTTGGCCTTCTTTATTTCGTCGCAACATCATTTGGTTCACTGTAAGAGAGATGGCAAAATATCATCTTATGAATAATCAGGTCTGTGCATTTATTGGCATCATTGCAACCAAATGCAGGTTTAGCCTTGGCTTTGAACTCACTTTTCCCAACTCAGAATGGAGGAGGAGGAATAACAGGAACTCAAATTAATTGGGACGGATATTCTAGTATTTCAGGCTTGTTTATGATGTTTATTGCTGGATGTGCTTATCTTGCTCTCTATTTATACATGGAAAGAGTAGAAAATCATGATGAGATGAGATAGTTAACTCAAACAAATAGGATAAAGATGTTGATTATAAACAGTTGGAGAAGTTGAAATTAAAGAAAGCAAAGGAATCTTATATTTCATTATCATTATTGCAGAATTCTGGAGCTTCAACCAAGGCAGAAATTGAAGATGTAGAAGCTGTGGAAGTCGTGCAAAATCGAAGTGCTATTCCTTCAAATTTTGAAAAACTCCCAGACAATGTTAAAGTGAAAGTACTTGGATTGTTGAGATGAGATTGGGAATACTAATTCTCCTTTAGAAAACAATTGAGAATGTGAATTTGAAGAAAGTGTACAAAGATTGTGTAGCTGTAGAAGATGTCAGTCTTTCAATTTTTGAACAAGAGATTTTCTGGTTTTTATCGATAAATCTCTCTTGTTATAATTTTCTTAGTTTGCTTGGACATAATGGAGCTGGAAAGACAACGTTAGTGAATATGCTTACTGGCCTTATCCCAAAAACAGCTGGAACATTCTACTGTAAACAATCATTTTCACACAAAAGAATTAACTCATCCAACTATAGATAATGGAGAAGAAGTGTATACAAATTTGGAAAAGATAAGAGGAAACGTTGGATTTTGTCCACAAAAAGATTTTCTTTTGATGCATGATAGTGTTTATGATAATTTGAAATTTTTTGCAGAAATCAAGAAAGTGTTGCCAGTGAGAATGGATTCTGAAATTGAGCGCGTGATGACACAGTTGGGATTGCTACATTTCAAAGAAATGCCTGCTCAGAGTTTAAGTGGAGGTTTCAAGAGAAAGTTAAGCATAGGTATCGCCTTGATAAACAATCCAAAGATTATTATCATGGATGAGCCAACTTCAGGAATGGACCCAGTTTCAAGAAGAACATTTTGGGACATTATTAAAGAGCTCAAGAAAGAGAATAAAACTGTGATTTTTACAACACAAATTTTAGATGAAGCTGAAGTTTTGGCTGATAGAGTCGCTATTATGTCAAAAGGAAATTTGTTTGCAATGGGAAGTCCAGATTTTATCAAGAAGAAATTTGGATCAGGATACACTCTTTCATTAAATGATAAGGAGAATTCGATGGAAATATTGAGTAAAGGAATGGATATAACACAGAGAGTGCATAGAATAATCCCAACAGCAATCAGGAATTACGATGCAGCTCCTAATGTGTTGGAATATACACTTCCATTCAGTGAACAAAGACGGTTTGCTGAGTTGTTTGCTGAGCTGGAAAGCATGAAAGATGTTCAGGTAAGTTACTTTTCTCAATGGGGAGTTATTGATCCTTGGAAAAAGATAAATTTAAGAATGACAACGTTGGAAGAAGTTTTCGTTGGCCTTGAATTAGATGAAGATCGAGTTGAACCAAAGGAAATACCAGCAGCAGTAACTGGAGAAGGAAATCAAATTCCAGCTGGATTTTTCAAAGATAAAGCACCGAGTTTTGTTGACCTTTTGATGGCAGTTATTGTTCAAAAGAAGTATAATGCATTGAGAAATAAAGCCTATTTATTGGTTACATGGCTCCCAATTCTATTTATGTTCGGTGGAATTGCACTCAGCAGTCGCTTAACTGATAAAAAAGTATCATCTTGACCAAGACATTCGAGTAATTATAAAAATAGGCTGAAGCACAGAATATAATTTTGGTTTTATTGTTTGGAAACTCATTCATGATGAATACTTTTACTACACCTCCTGCCACTGAACGACTCCAAAAAATATCGTAAATTTTTTTGAATAAAAGTTTCACTCGTAAATAATGTAGACATATATTGAGAGCAATGGGATTGAAGGCGGTTCCATATTGGCTCGGAAATTTAATATCAGATTTTATTATGAAAGGAATCGAATGTTCCCTTCTGATCATGACAATCCTCATATGGTAAAGATATGGAACTTCAACTCTTCTCATTTGAATAGCAATGTTTCATATCTCTCAGATAATATTATACAATTTGGACTTTTATATCTCGCTTTTTGTTTCCACATGATCACCAAGGCTTATAGCATCAGCATGGAATACAAGACTCTTTTTACTATTGTTGCAGCTGGACCATTTTATCTTATCGGAGGAACTCTGTTACCGCAATTTATTAATAGTTTACTGAAAGTTTTCTTCCAAATGAATGCTTTGGAAGCTCTAGATATTATTTCTGCTGTTTTGTTCGGTCCTGCAGTCTTGTTACAATTGGGATTCCATACGATTCTTCCTTCAACAATTGATGATGCAGAGTTTGCAAAGAATATGCCATTCAAACAAACTTGGATTTATATCGCTTTTGCAGCAGCTTTGGGTGTCATTGAATTGTTGAGAGTGTTGTGGGCAGATTCTAAAGCTTATGAATTAAAAGAAACAATGATTTATCCCCAAAATGAAACTCCAATTCAAATGCCAATTGGTATCTGAAAAAATTAGTTCTCAATAGTAATCAACAAATAGACCATGTTGCGATAGGATATGAGAAGACAAGAGTCACAGCAGAAGAGAATGAAGATCCAATTAAGGCAATTGACGTGCAAAAGATCTATCCCAATGGATTTAAAGCATTGGATGACTTGACATTTGGGGTGGAGAGAGGGCAAATATTTTGTTTACTCGGTCCAAATGGTGCGGGAAAAACTACTGCTTTTGAGATCTTGACATCAAAGATTCCCAAAACATCAGGAACTGTAAAGCTTGAAGGCAAAGAACTATCAAGAGAATTATATGATGTTTTTAATGAGACAGGAATTTGTCCTCAATCAAATACATTATGGGAATCTTTAACTGTCGAAGAACACTTGAGAATTTATGGGCATATCAAAGGGCTTTCTCAGAATGAGGCTGATGAGGCGATTGAATATTTATTGGAAGCGATAGGACTCGTGGAATATAGAGATAGACCAGCTGAGAACTTAAGTGGAGGAAATAAAAGGAAATTATGTGTTGGAATAAGTATGATAGGAGCACCAAAATTGATGTTTATGGATGAGCCATCAACAGGAATGGATCCATTAGCGAGAAATAAATTATGGAATTTGATAAAGAATGTGATGAAAGGGAAAAGAGGGACAATGGTATTGACAACACACTATATGCAAGAAGCGGAATTAGTTGGAAATAAGTTAGGAATGCTGATAAATGGAAGATTTGCTATAATGGGAACGTTGGGAGAATTGAAAAAGAAGTTTGGAGAATATACTATAGCAGTTCACGAAATTGAAAATGGATTTAGTTCACTGCAAATCGAGATTTTAATACAGTCTGTCTTATCAAGAGCAAAAAGGCATATGGCACCAGAAGAAAAAGGGATCGTATTCAAGGTATTCTTTTAATCAGGGAGATATGCTAAAATTATTAGGTACCGTGTGATGGAATGAATTTTTCAGGAGTTTTTCAAATGTTGGAAGAAATGAAAGCAACAAAGCAAATAAAAGACTTTTCGATTTATACGACAACACTAGAACAGATTTTCATAAAGCTCGCTAAATTACAAAGAAAACATGAATAATGTAGAGATTTCAGAGTTTTCTTATATGAAAACTACTCTCTTTATGAAAATTGATGAATCTGTTAACCCGAAGGAATTTTTCCTTGAGGAAATATTTCAAAAGAATCTGAAGAGAAATAATTTGTTAAGAGTGTCTGTCATCTAAATAATTTCAAGGAGAGTACGAATCGAGGTTTAAAAGTAAGCAAGAGAGCGATGAAAAATTAACAAAATTAAAGAACCAGTCGAAAATAACTCATGACAAAAAAGTTCTTTAAGTAATTAATTTAAATCTCTTAATTGAGAAAATTTTTGCCAGTTCCAAAAACTGAAATATCTATTTCCTTCTTTTTCCAACCCTATCTCTCTCATAAACTTCAATAGAACCCTGTTCTTTCTAACTTCGATGTCTTTCCAAATTTGTGATCAAATTACCTTAGAAATAATTATAATAAAAAGTACCTTTTTCACATTATTTAGATGATTGTGACAGTTTTGTTTGATATTGACTTGAAAAATAAATTTCTTTGAAGGTAATATCTTTTATTTCATAAGAAATCCCACATACAATATGTCTCTTGCCCGTGAAAAACCCAAGAGGTTTCCCAATGCAAACATCCTTATCCCACCTCCTACCAACAAACGTCATACTTCTAGTCCCAAAAAAACTTCTCAATCCATTACCAAAATGCCCCATATTCACATGCTTCCTCATCTAAATCGATCATTAGAAGGCCCCAAACTTTTCAAGCCCCGTCTCAAGCTCCCAAGTCCCCGTGACATAACTCTCGGTGGTCCTGTCACTGATGGTTCTTTTCAAAATAGTTCAACAGAAAATGAAGTGAAAAGTGCAAGATCTCTTCATTCTAGCAACAATAATGCCCGACTTCTCGCATCTCGTATCATTACTGAACCTGCTTCTCGAGCACAGGATCTCGTATTTGAGAGATCTGTCGACAGCCCAAATAATGTGCCTCAAGCAAGAAAAAGGCTAAAGTTTTTAACTTCAAAAGGCTTGAAACCTTTAGCAACAGAAGTTGCAAGACCAAGGAATGAGACACCTTCATCAGTTCCATCAAAAACCGAAATAAAACCAGGCCCAAGACGTTTTTCATTGTTGCAGAAAGATAAAGAGAAGGAGAAAGCGAAAGTAAAGAAGTTGACAAAAAGCTCAATGACTCATGTTTCTTCGTTAAAAATAAATTCTCCAAGTAGTTATGCGAATATTTCAAAAGAAGGAGAATTAAGTGCAAGAAGTCATAAAGAAATTGCTTATAAGCATCATGAGACCTTGGAAGACGAAGCAGAGCTTCCGACTTTAGGGCCTACAAAACACTCTTTAAAAGAGAATGGAGCAGTCCAAGCATATGCAGCAAACACGCATAAAGGATTAGTGAGAGATTATAATGAGGATAGAGTCGCAATTATTTTGAATATATCAAAGCCAGCAAATTCAAAGTATGAAGGAGTCTGGCCAAAATGCTCTTATTTTGCTATTTTTGATGGGCATGGAGGAGATTCATGTGCTGATTATTTAAGAGATCATTTGCATCATATGATTGTAAAGAATAGTGATTTTCCTGAAAATCCAGTCAGTGCTTTGAGAAAAGGATGTCAAGAAGCTGAAGAAAAGTTTTTGGAGCATGCTGATGGACCCAACTTTGATATCGATAGATCTGGCTCTTGTGCTATTATCGTGTTGATCGTTGGTAAGTGTTGTTGAGTATTTGGGGTATATTGATTGTTCTTTAGATGATATCTGTTATGTGGCGAACGTTGGAGATAGCAGAGCAATAATGAGTTGCAATCGAGGAACTAAAGTTATAGATTTAAGTAAAGATCATAAACCAAGCGAAGAATCCGAAAAAGAGAGAATAGAAAAAAATGGTGGTCGTACTTACCAGTAATTTGGAGGATGGGAAGATAAAAATTAACATTACGATAGAGTGCAAATAGCACAACCAGCAACGAAAGGGAATAATAGTATATTTGCTTCAAGTTTATCGAAGGTGGTTTATGGACCAGAAAGAGTACTTCCTGGAAGACTTTCAGTGTCAAGAACGTTTGGAGATATTGAGGCAAAATACCCAAAATACGGAGGACTTCCAAATGTGGTTACCGCAGAACCAGAAATAAAGACATATAAGATTCACGAAGGTTGTGATTTTATCGTGCTTGGATGTAAGTTCATTGAGGGATTTCAAACAACCTAAATCTGACCCTAGGTGATGGAATATTTGATAAATTGAGCAGTCATGAGACAGCAAGATGTGTATGGGATTCAACATTTTTCAAGCTTCCAAATTGTCATCAACAATCAGCAGCAGGTGTTGAGTATATAATGAAACAAGCAATGATAAAAAAGACAATGGATAATGTAACTGTTGTCCTGGTTGCTTTAGAAGGATTTAAAAATTCTTTGAGCTCAATAAATTCGACTCCAAGTCTTGATGAAGTAGTGCCTGAAGGTTTGAAGAGTGTGCCAGACACAATCGAAGAAGAACCACCAAAAAGTGCAACGAAAAAAGCAAAGGAGGGCAGTGCAAAGAAAGCGGGGAGCAGTTATTTGAAAAAAGTGATACAAGCTGATGAAAATAAAATGAGGAGTCAGTCTCCATTAAAACAGGGTCGAATTGTGCAAGTGAAATCGAAGACCAAATTGCATTTGTCTTCTGTGAAGAAGATTGAGCCGTTAGAAGATTCTGGAAGATCAAGACCTTCTCCTATCAGTCGAATGCCATATTTAAGGAATAAAAAGATTATTGAGAATTAAAGTAATTAGATCAAGAATATGATCTAGAATTGATAATTTGGAATTTAAAGGATAATATACTTTGTACGAGTTTTTCTCGTGAGGTATTTCAATTTTACTCATTGGTATACCATTCATTTATTTCGTAAATTTTTTTTTAATATATTGTCTATATTTATTTATTTTAACAACATATGAATGAACTCTGTAATTTTTACATTGAATTTAAATAAAAATGGACATAACTAAAATATTTGAACAGGGTTCAGAATTTGGGATTTTGAAAACCCGACCATTTTCCAGATGACTCCGGAGCCCATGTTAAAAATTTCCCAAAAATGGGGGACTTTTTTTTTTTTGCTATTTCACTCATATTTGTCATAATTTTCGAGGTTTCAAGTTTTCATAAGAAATTAATTTATGTCACATTTTGAGTCAGAATGGTCTTTGAATGTTGGATTCTTTGAATATGTTGTCTTTGAATTGAAGAAATTTCCTTCAGGAGATTCAAGTGAATTTTTTTGGAGCAGTTTTGCCGATTGCCCATCAAACCTTCCGACATGGCGGAAATTTCAAGCGAGTCGTCGGAAATCCAGGAAACCCTTTCCCTTATTAAAAAAAATTATGAGATTTTTCGTCAGACTCAATTCTAAAAAAAAGGTATCAAAGGTTTTTTTATGAGGGAGTCGGAAGAATTTTTGGAAATGTCAGAAAGCCAGAAAATATTTTCCACTAAGTGGAGGAAAAATATAATTCCCTATCGGCAACACTGTTTTGGAGAGTTTTGGTAGAGAAGGAATATTGAGAAAATGAAAGGAAATTTTTTTTTTTTCAAAATCAAAGAGTAAAAAATGAAAAAAATTCGGACAACTTTTCGAAAAGCCAAAGGATTCTAAACCCTGTATTTGAATTTGTCCTCGTTCAATCTCAACTGTCACTGAAAATTTCGTTTTTAAACAAAAAAAATTTCAAAGATTTTCATTGAAAAAATTCTCTCTTGAATTTTCTTCAAGAGAAAAACTTATTAATTAGAATTTATCTCCAGAAGCAAAAATCTTAAATTATCACATAATCAATCACTCATATATCCAATGAATACTACCAGATATTTGGCCAGATTTCTTAGACCTTCTTCCTTAGCTTGGACTCCAAAATACAATACAGCTCTCCGCAGCAATCCAAACGGTTCCAAGCCTGGACAAGAAGAAGATATATATGAAAAGCTTTGTCGAGAAGAAAAAGAAAAGATAAAGCAAAGAGATGAAGCAAGCGCAAAAGAACAAGGAATGAAGAGTATGCCGTTGAAATTGATAACATATGGATGCTTGATTGTGGCCAATTATTACTTGTTACAAGGAGTTTATGAATATATCAAACATGTCAATGATACAGGCGATAAAACATCCAATAATAAATAGAGTGAAAACGAATTTTTGAGTTATATTGAGAATGACTTATAATTATGTTGTTGAGTATGAATATCTATGATTCATGTAAAATCTCGTGAAGAGCCTTAAAAAATGCTTTCTCAGAAATGAAATTTATCTTTATTGATTGGTAAATATGGTTTTAGAAAATAAAAAACAACAAAAAAGTGTCTGCATCTCAACTTTCTTATATGCAGAGATAACATGAATTCAGACAAGAACTGTGACAAACAGATTTCAAGATGATTCATGCATCATATATCTATCTTTGATAATAACCCTCTTATAATAATTAAAAAAAAAAAGAATTGATATCACCCAATATCTATTTAAGAACTCTCTGATTGCTTTTGTTCTTCTACTACTTCTTTTTCCTCTACAACATTTTCTCCCTCTTCTTCTTTTTCTTCTTGAACTTCAACAGCCTCATTCTCTTTCTCAGAATCCTTATTTTCTTCTGTTTCATCCGTCTTTTCTTCTTTAACTTCATCAGTTTCAACAGCCTCAACAGGCTCTACATGTTCAGCAGGAACTTCAACATGTTGGACGGGTTCATTATTCTGGTGATTTCCTTCTGTTTCATGTTTTTCTAATTCTGCCTTTGATTCCTCTTTAATAGTCTCATTTCGTTTTTCTATTTCCATCACCTTTTCTTCAGATTGAGGTTGTGATTGTTCTTCTTCAGACTTGCGACTTTCCGCTTGGACTCCTTGGCGATCATTCTCTTTCACAATTATTTCATCTTGATCCTTTTCAATTGTTTCTTGGGCAGTTCTATTTTGGGTAGCTTCACTTTGTTCCTTCTCAACATTTGTCTTTGAACTTATCGCCTTACTTTCCACTTGAGAAGTCACCTGAGAAGTCACTTGGGAGCTAACATGAGAACCAGCTCTACTTCTTCCTTTTTCAGCATTCTGTCTTGATCCAATTAAATTACTTCTCATTCTGAGGTTTTGAGCTTGATTTGAGGGGCTTTTTAATTTATCAACATGGGTACGACTTCCACCTCTTGATTTCACTGGACTTGCTGAAAGATACTTCTCTCTTGAATCAGCTCTGGGCTTATCATGTTCTGTGTCAATTCTATTTTCACTTCCAGAAGTAACTTCAGTTCCAAGGCTTTTATTTCTACTCATTGGTCGATATTTTCTTCCTGAACTTTTTGTTTCTGCCCCTCGAATATTATGATCATACATACTTCTATTCAGATTTGAGATCTTTGGGACCCCGAGTTTTTCTAAAATGGAGCCTTTTGGTGTTGATTTACCACCACTACCATAGATCCTTTGTTCTCTCAAAATTCTTTCATCTTTGTTCATCCAATCATCGTGGAGATACTTATCATTTCGAGTGCTTTTTACTGAAGATAAATTCAGCCTGAAGCTTTCATCCAGATTGCTCTTTAAATTCAATTGAATATCTTGAAGAAGCTCAGATCTCGAAGGCGTATTTCTTCTTTTTCCCACACTGTATATTCTTTTCTTAGGGCTGTTGACTTCTTTATTGTATTTATTGAGAAATTCTGTGGGTGAGAGTTGCAAAGCTTCCTCTATTTGGTTCACAGCTTTTTGTTCAACTTTTTCTGTTTTTCGCAGTCTTGATAAAACCTCTTGTTCAAGGCTTTCAAGGCTGGAGAGCTCTAATTGCTTCTGCCTTTTAATGCTGTCTTGGAAAGAAGCTTCAAGTTGATGGCTCCGTTGATATTCCTTGGCTCTGCTGGCATGATATTGTGTATATCGCATTTTGCTGGTGAGTTCTTGTTCTTTGATTTTCAGAGATTGATCACGCTTAGTTTCTATGACTTTATCTTTAAAATCTCTGACTTTGGCGTCGTTAATATCTCTTTGTCTTCTAATTTGGGTAAAATCACTATGTCTTTGTTGGTAAATTGCATTTCGAATATTTTCCATTTTTTGTTGGCCCTTTTTACGAAGATTGGCATAAGCGATCTGAGAGTCTCTTATAAATTGGTTATCATTACTCATTTTGTCAGCTTTCTATGGGAACATATGAGATCGAAATGTAAAGGAGAGGACTTACCATTTTTTGCCGTTCTTCATTTTTGACCTTGGAGGAATAGACATCGATGGCTTTTTTCTTGGCATCTTCGATTCTTCTCATTGCCTTGAGTTCTTCTTGGCGAAGAAGAGCGATTCTATTGGATAAAAGCTGGGCCTCTGTTTCAATGACTTTTCGGGTGTTTTTGATGTGATAGGCGGACTTTTCGGTTTCCTGAGCTTGACCTTTCCCATGAAAGAACTTTTGGCCGGAAGTTCGGACTTTATCAAGGTCAAAGGATTTCTGAAGCATATGAGGCGAAATTTAGCCCTTAATATTTTGTTTTTGTGCTTTTTTAATTTGTAATATTACGAAGTATTTTCTAATTTTTGGCAATCGTTGTATGAATCATTTTTATTCTTAAATTTAATGAATTTGGCAACGAATTGAGAGAAAAACTTTGAAGATAGTTCTGTATCATTGAGAAGTGAGTTATGACGGGGCTTTGAGGATGGAGCAAGTATCCTTTGATGCATCTGGAAGATAAGGCATTAAAGTTAATGATTAAGATTGGCTAGTGACGTGTATTTCAGGATTAAAAAATTAAACTCAAATTGCCTCTCTCTGATGAAAATATATTTGAATCAAAATGTCAATAAGGACGAGATAAAACTTGTAAAAGGATACTTTTGGATGATTGAGAAGGATTAGTAGAAGTTTTGTAGTTATATAATAAGAAAATTAATTTTGATGCTCTGAAAAAAAACCAAGGAATTAGACTTTTTTTTTATTAAAGGAAAATTTTTTATATTTTATGGATTTAACAAAAAAATTTACAAATAAAACTATGTACAGATTTGTTAAAATATTTTACAAGGGAGGTTGGTTGAGAAACAATGAAGTGATACTTGGAGGTTATTTGACAGAAAATTTTGCATATAAATAATTCAAACTCCCGCGAAAAATTTACAATTATTGTCGATCAGCATAATACATTTCGACATAATAAGCCCAGATTTGAGTTTGAAGGAATTCTTTCAAGAATTTTTTATCAACATCTTTTGCTTTGGCCATGATAATCTTTCCGATTTCTTCATAATCCAACTCCTAAAACGATAAAAATTTGTCAACAAAAAATAATATTTTTACTTTAGCCCGCTTATAAATAGGTTTTGCAGGAATAAAACTCAAGAGTTTCTTTTCAAGATTTTCTTTGAACAACTCCAAAATTTTGAAACTTCTTTCTCTTTCTTCGAAATCTTCAGTAAGCTTAATACTCTCATGCTTATTAGTAATTCTTTTGGATGACTTTTTAGCTTCCATAATTGTGCGATTAAAATTGGAGTTCAATTTGGAATACAAAGTAATCAAAGGTCTTTCGAAGTTATTAAACGTCACAGTCTGCACATTATTCTCAGGAGCAAAGTAAACCTTTTCTTCATCCAAGCACACAAAAATACAAGAAGGGTATTGTTCAAACAAATCCTGCTCTTTGAGGTACTCTTCTCCTTTATTTATTCCAATCAACGCAGCTCCTGGTGCATCACAATACACCGTCAATACTTCTGGCAAATTAAAGATCAAAGGGAATGGATAACTGAAGGGCTTTATCAACGATTTCAACACAAACCTAGGGGGAAGGTGATGAGAAAATTTTATATGAGAAATAATACAATATAGCGGTTAAAAGGTGGATATTGCTGGTCAGGAATACAAGTTTTCTTTCGAGTAAAAGAGCAGTGTAGAACCAGAGGAGATCCTTGTAAGTAATATATCTGAAGACAACTGTACAAGCCCAACCGACTTCATAAGTGTAAGCTAATTTTTCTGAATCGAGCTTATATTCAATCTGGGTCTCTGCAAAACTTCCAAGGAGTTTGAAGTTTAATAGAGCGCCGAATGTTGGAATTTTTTCTGATAATAATGTGCCCAAATTCTTTTTTATCACGTTTTCAAAGTACTAAATCGGGGGGGAGGGTTAATAGAAAATATCAAGGAGATAATACATTGGAAGTGAATTTCATGTCAACAGATTCATGTCTATCGAGATCAGTAGGATTCATTTCAGTCATCTTCACCATTCTCTCAACCTTAAGAAGATCTATTAATTATGGAGTTAGAGGGAGATTCGTAGAGAGGTTTTTTTTACTGAGAATCTTCATGAGGATATCAAAGAAGAAGCTAGTGAAAGGATAGTAAGTCATGAAGCACATAGCTTTATTGACTTCCCAATATTTGACTCGACTCAATGATTTTTTATCTTGTCCATTATCACTCTATTCAAAATTATTATTAAGAAAATTCATTTCAGAAGGAATACCATGGTGACGAAATCTTTGAAATTGATGCAAATAATGTAGAGCAATTTATCAGGATTGGAAGCTTGAATAACTTCTCCCCAAACTGAGTCAGGTTCTTCAGGAGCATCAAAGTTTTTAGATAACAAAGGGAAAGCAAAGCATCGACTTCTTTGCTCATAATCACTTGAAGTGTAAATTATTCTAGGGAGGTTAAAGGACCTTTTCAAAGGCGAAGTGTACGGATTAAGGCCACTGAAAGAAGGGGTAGATTTGATGCGTTTAATTTCAGCACCGAAAGGGAAAGTAAAATCAGGAATTGATGCTCTCGGAGCTCTAATTCATGGGATTTATGAGGGGTATTATCTCATTTTTGATTACTCATTTGAAGCGGAAATATGACTGGGATAACTGGAAAGAATCTTAGCAGAAAGTGTTCCCTTTGATTTATCAGAATTCTGTTTGATAAAGGTTTCCATGTCTTCTTGAGAAGGTCCGAGAATAAAGAAATCTTCAAACAATTTTTTCTCCTTTGGAGCTTCAACCATTGCTGCCACTGATCTATGTGTTTTATTCTATTATCAAAAGGTTTATTTCATGATCTCAAAATTTAATTTACGGGAGATAAAAGAGTTTTTTGTCTGCTTGTATATCTGATGAAAGAAGATTTTTTGAGTCCTTCTGGAGAATTATCCTCATACATTGTCCTTTTTGTCATTGGCGCTAATAATCTTTGAGAGAAAGAAGAAAAATACAATTACTGCATATTTCAGATCTGTAAGTTTGTGAAGGATTGATAGGAAGTGTGATTTCAGGCTTGAAAGCTAATGACACGATGTTTTGAGTCAATGTATTGAATTTATTCAAATCTACGAATGATTTATTTTTGTAATCACGGAAATATGAACATTTTGGATCTTCAGATATTAGAGAACACCTTCTGGTGACTGGGGCTTCTCCTTTTCCTATTTGTAATTTTGGGACAGGAATGACAGGAGGTGATTTCTCTTCACCAGACTCAATTGGTGTGAGAGGACTGAAGGATTCTTCAGTGATAATTTCTTCAAGATTCAAAGAAGTAATTTTAGCCAAGTCAATTCTGCTTTTGCCTGGCTGACGAACATGATGAATCGCTCTTTGGCCATTCTTTTCAAGGAATTTATTTTCAACTTCAAGATTGGAAAGACTTTTGATATATTCTGATCTTGCCATTTTCTTCATATTGCTCATTAATTCTTCTTTTTCTTGGACTACCACTCCTTGCAGAACCGACATGGCCATGAAATTTTGTTTGGGAAGTTGTTGTTCTTGGTCCTCAAGATATTGGCAGATTGAAGAGTCAAAGGCGTCTGTACTGATAGGAGATGCTCCATTGTTTTTGAAATCGAAACAAGCAAGATTATTCATTGTCGAAGGTTTGCGACTTCTAGGGTGAGAGCTTGAGGATTGAGGTTTTGGTTGGTTTTTCTTGAGGGCTTCTCTCAGGCTTTCAATTTGTTCGTTGAGCTCTCTTTCCTTTCTCTTGTAGACTTCGATCTGGTATTTGTAATCAAGATTTGTATCTTCAAGCTTCCGAACCTGGGCTCTTGTCTCTTCTAACTTAAATCTTAAAGCATCGGTTTCTTTGCTTGCTTCATTATCCTTAGTTTGCAAATGCTATATTTGAAGGTGAGTATTGAAAATAAAATATTCAGAGTACATCTAAAAGTTTTTGATGGCGAATTTTCAGATCTTGGTATCTGCTTTCAAGACTATCATAATTCTTTTGCAAAACACTTTCTATTTGAAAGATTAGAGATTCTCTATACAAATGAATCAATACCTCGACTATCATTAGGAGAGTGGTTGACTGCAGAAGCTTTAGGGGATGATGTGTGATTATTCGCTTTAAGGTCGAAAGGAGAATTGTTGGATTGGTTAGGTTGACCGTTAGCTTTAGGAGTGGAGCTCCCAAAGAAGCTGAGACTGAAGGGTAAGAAAGAGTTTTTGGGAGTAGAGGACATTGAAGAAGAAAAAAAAACAAATGACTGATTATAAGCTAAATCAACAAATTGATTGTCTTGAATTTGCGAAATTTCGCGCGAATGTTTTTATTTTCAAGTTCACGCTAAATTACTGGGAAATATCCCCACAAAGATATGAAAATTTTGGTTGACTGAAGAGAATGATGAGGGTTGGAGAAGGGAAAAGGAAGGAGAGAGCCGTTGGACTCTTTGAGGAGGTAAGAGAGAAAGCACTAAGGCGTTTGAAGACGGTTGGAAATCGCGCGATTTCGTATTTGTAAATAAATTCGATAAAAAGATATTGATATGAAAGATTAAAGACTAATAGCGCATAAATCAAATGGGATCAGTAGGTTTACTGCTTCCCGAGTCGAACAAGAGGACCATCTATTGGGAGGTAAAGAAAAAGAGTGAGAGAGAAGATGTGGAAAGCCAAATAGTGGAGAGATTACGTTTGGGGGAATTTTTTATGAGCGGAATTTTTCGCGGGAAATAAGTTTAAGAGGTTGGATAATAGTTTAATATAAAAACCAACAGGAGGGGAGAAAAGAGAGGGTATATAAGAAAAAAAAAAACTGAAATTATCAAGTATCCGAGTCGAAAAAGATGTTGGAGTGAAGGAAAGTATTTCAATCTGAAAAACTTTGGGATATCAAATGAAAATTATTGGCTTAGGCGATGGATGCGTTTAATTTATTAAAAGTGTATTTGTGCTTTGATTGTGTACAAGATTAAGAGAAACACAACGCTAACATGCAGAGTTTGCCTCTAGATTTGGTAGGAAAAAACGAAAATCAACTTGGTTGAAGGTGGAGAAATTGGATCTTTTGGTTATCCTTAAAAGAGAGTGTGGAGAGGAAGAGATCTTTTGGAAGGTTGTGATTTTCTTAGAAAGGCTCAAAGAAAGATTGAAAAGGAGTTGTTTGAGAGGTTTAGCTACTGGAGTAAAATAATTTGAGCCGTTTTTTTTTTTGAAAAAGATATTTTAGGCAAACTGCAAGGCGCAAAGTGCGAGAGGGTGAATTTGAATTTTAGTGAGATATCATTTAAATATCAAGATAAAGAAGCAATTTTTGGCTGCAAAAGGAATTACACCTTCTTTTATTGTTTTTGTGAAAAATGACTCGAGCAAGAAAATTTTGAACTCTCCAAAAAAAAATTCATGCAGAAAAAAATTCTCTTTTTCATTTTTTTTTTGAATCAAAGAGATCTTTGAGAAAAAATTCTCTTCAAGGAATTTCCTATCTTGTCGTAAAAACTACGTATTTAACCTTCCCTTCAACCGAGAATGAATTGATAGGTGACAGGAATTTGTCTCTGGTTTTCCTAATTCAGAAAGAATTCTCAGATATGTAAAATAAGAAAAATTTTACGCCTCAGCTAAAAGGTGACTTTATTAAATCTAATGTTGCTGCTTGATGAATAAATTGGGGGTTTTTTGAGAGTTTGAAACTTTCATGGAATAAGTTTGGCTAGCAGAAGAAACTCTGATATACCTGAAAGTTTTGGGGAGTTTATTTTTCTTAAATACTTTATAAGTGATTTATTTCCAATCACGATAAAGAAATTTATCATGTCTGTCATCAATGATGCTTTTAAGATAAAGTCTTTTGATACAAATTTGTTGAAAGGCAATGTTGTCGTTAGAAAAAAAACTTTAGATTTCAAGTAAGGAACTTGTAAGATGGAGGTCTCTGAGGGGCTTGTTTTGATTTTGCTTTGACTGTTTTTTAGCATTCATTTAAATAGAAATTGGAGGGCTTTTTAAATTTCCTTTGAGAAGAAATAAAGAGGATTTTGATTTAAAATAGAAAAATTCTTCATGATGAACTTTTTGATTCGGGCAAGATCCTTTCGAAATAAACCTTATCTTGCAATAATTTTCGGCAAATGATTGTTCTTCCTATTTTTCTGGAGTCAAAGTAAACTTTTATTTCCATCTTAATTTACAAAGGTCCATTTCATAATATACAGCAATTTCAATTATCTACATAAAAATTTCCTGATATCTAAAACATAAGGTCAGATCTTGTAATTTGTCTCTGTTCGATTTCTTGAGCGATTCTGTTGAGATTCGGTAGCATTTGGAAAAAACAGCCCATTGCATCATAGAAACTGAGGTGAATACTCTTTACATTTTTCAGCTCTTTTACAGCAGAAATCAGCTTTTGCTCCATACCTATAAATAATTCTCCAGACCTAGTTCTCATGAAAACTTTTCGTAGTTTATCCAAGCCTGGAAGAATTTTCATAACATCAACAAGCCAGTGACTCGAATCTGAATCGACAATAAAAAATTTTAATGATAAATCTTCGAGATTTCCAAGCCGTTTTAAATATTTGGCAAGACTTGGATTCCAATTTGCTGGCATTGCAATCTCTTTTCGAGATTTTGGAGGAACCCCGTGCTGAAGATTGTATTCAACATACTCAACCAAATTGTCGACTTCTATACAAGAGTAAGAGTTGAATAAAAAATGAAGTTTCCTCAGTTGTGTTAGTTTGGAAAAGGCTTCGCCAATTTTGGTTACAACATTTTCTTCAAAAGCAATTGGAAGGGAGATCTCAAGAGTTTTCAAGGAATCTTTTTGATTTTTTATGAATTTACACAATCCTTCAACACGTTTCCACCCCTTAGTTTGAGAGGTAACAGTATCATCAATTGCTTGGAGTTTTAAGGTGTGAAATTGATTAATCATTTTCAGGCTTCCTAGGCCTTTGGAGATGGCCTCAAGAGAGCAAAATACCAAATCAAGTTCTAAAGATCTCAAGAGGTTTTTATTCGAAAGACCTTTGATAATTCTTTCTACAGATGCGCCCTGTTGTAAATAGCACTCTCTCACACAAGGTCCTGACATTAGAGTGAGAGAAAGTGACTCCAAGTTATTCTGACATGTTAGGAACTGTTCAAATAAGGCCCAATCTGATTTACTGAGAAATGTGATCACTAAAGTAAAACTCTTCAATAAAGGAAGTTTCAAGAACCCTTGAAATATATGATGAGTGCCCACTGACCGATATTGCATTCTAATTGTGAGATCTTCAAGTTTCTGAAGAGCTGCGAATCCATCTACCACAAAGGATCCCAAGGGATAAAGAAGCTCTTCATGTGTAATGTGCAGTTTTTTAAGATTTGGGAAGAGCTCGAAACGATAAAATGGCCTTATTTCTTCTCTCATAATACTCTTGAGAATAAATGCATGATTAATCGGCTCATCACTGTTCATGGAATCAGTGTCATTAGAAGCTGACTCTTCTTGACTATTATTATCGCTGAGATCTTGGATATATTTTTGGACGTCAACAAGCTTTGATGATTTTTCACCTAAATCATCCTTCTTTTCGGTGTCCATCTTTTGAATTTCGTCTTGTACAAGATGATAAGAGCGAAGTTCGGTAGGTTTCATATCTTCAAAATCAGAAGAAATGTCAAGATCATGACTTGTTTCTGAATCAAGTAAACGAATCATGTGCTCATAACTGGGAAGTCCTTCATATGACAAGAACATTTCGAGTCCAGTAATGCCTGGATACGCAAAATCTCTTCTCATCACCCTTTGAAAACTTGCTTGTTCAGCATCACCAACAGAGTATATAAGTTGCTTCATTTTTGAAAGCCTGGAGACTGATTTGTTCAGGGTAAGAAGCTCTCGTTGAACATGCTGCTGATTGTCCGAGTAAATTCTGTACCTTCGATAGAAATTTTCGAGCTTTGGAAAAAATCGAACGCATTTTGCGACTTTAAAATAACCTTGAGGATTTCTTTCAGAATCTTTCATGAGATGAATTTTGATGGTTTGAAGATGGGCTGGAGGGAGCCTTCTGAGATAAAAAGCGACTGTATTTAGTTTGGTTTTTTCAGTCATAGAATCAATAGAAAATATTTTGAGGTTTTTGGAATTTTTCAGGCTTTCATGAATGTCGGTTTTGTGTGTTGAAGATATTTGGATATGCCGAAGGGTTTTGAGGAGTTTATTCTGTTTGAAAGTTCTGTAATTAATCCCTTTCAGGTCTTCATCTATATATCTATCATCGATTAGATTTTTCAGATAGAGTCTTTTGATGCGGATTTGATTAAATGCAATGCTATCCTCATAGAAAACTTTGAGGTTTCGAGTGAGAAATTTGTAAGGAGGCCGTTTTGGGGGAGAGCATGTTTTGGAAGTACGTTTGGTGACTTTTTTTCGAGTGCTCATTTGGGAGGTCAAGTGGAGGGCTTTTTTTATAGTTTCAACTATTTTTAATATTAAGATATTCTGGAAAGAAGGTTTGTAAATTAGAGTTGTAAGTAAATTTAATTTTTGTCTTGGAGAATAATGATAAAAATCGAATTATTTCGTTCGTTTGTTCGTTTGTGAATTTAAGCAAGTGATGTGATTTTTTTTTAATGAATAACATATGTAGATAATTTTGAAAGAAGGAAAGGTTTATCTCAGATATTCTAATAATTTGACTTTTCTCCGACTCAGAGTCCCTTGAGATCATTTTTTTAAAAGGACTAATATGAGTACAAGAAATTCCAATTAATATAAAGTAATTTTTGAACATTTAAAACATAAGATCAGACCTTGTGATTTGCCTTTGATTAGTTTCTTCAACAATTTGACCTAGATTTGGTAACATCTGTTGATAGAAGCCCATCCCATCGTAAAAATCTAAGGTCATATGCTTCACATTCTGAAGTTCTCGCACAGCAGAAATTATCTTTAGCTCATCACTTTGGAAATACTCTCCACACCTTGATCCAATGGAGATCCTTCGGAGTTTTTCTAAGCTTGGAAGAGCCTTGATAATATCGACCAACCACTTGGTCGAATCTGAATGAATGATGAAAAATGCTAAGTTAAAATCTTCGAGATTTTCAAGGTGTTTCATATATTTTGCGAGACTTGGGTTCCATTTTGTTGGCATTACAAGTTCTTTTCTTGACCTGACAGGAACTCCCTGTTGAAGGCCAGACTCCATATAATAAATCATCTCATCCATGTTCATCCCAAAGCGAGTATTAAATCTCAGATGAAGTTTCTTGAGTTGAGTCAGCTTGGAGAAGGCTTCACCAATTTTTGTGACAACACTTTCTTCAAATGCAATTGGAAGGGAAATATCGAGATTTTTGATGGAGTCTTTTTGATTTTTGATGAATTTGCACAATCCCTCAATACGCTTCCATCCCTTGGTTTGAGAAGTGATACTATCATCAATTGCCTCGAGTTGAAAAGTGTGAAATTGGTTAATCATTTTAAGATGACTCAGGCCTCTAGAGATGGCTTCGACCGAACAATAGCATAAATCAATTTTTAAAGATCTTAAGTGAGTTTTATTTTCCAGGTATTTTATCATGCCTTCAAGAGATGCGCTCTGTAACAGATAACAAACTCTTGTGCAAGATGCTCCCAATTTACTGAGAGAAAAGGACTTTAGATTATTCTGATTTTTGACAAACTGTCCCAATAAGGCCCAATTCTGTTTTCCGATGTAACTAAGAGTCAAGTCAAAGTTTTTCAATAAGGGAAGCTTTAGCAGCCCCTTAAAGATGTATTTTGAACTCATTATCTCGGATATTTGAATTTTGAGATCCTCAAGTTTCTGAAGAGCTGCGAAGCCATCAACAACAAAGGATCCCAAAGGGTAGAGAAGTTCCTCATGTGTAATGTACAATCTTTTGAGATTAGGAAAGAGTTCAAAACGATAAAATGGCTTCATTTCTTCTCTCATTATACTGCTCACTACAAATTCCTCATCGTCTTCGAATGATTCCTCACTTTCTATCCCATCTGTATCACTCGATAGAATTTCATCATTACTATCACTGATTATTTTTTCCTCTTCCTCTTGTTCAGTATGATGATGACTATTATCACTATCAAAATCTTCTTCATCTTCATCAAATTCATCAAAACTACTCATTTCATCTTGTTCGTCATTGTCACCCAAGCCCCGAAGAACCCTCGGTCTCTCGCCCAAATCATCTTTCTTTTCTTCATCAGCTCTTTGAATATCA
>Ga0182738_1000352_pt1 | contig 67779 bp, 66 predicted proteins | sample eDN5th30CBELigMG_FD_128876 | JGI IMG/M metagenome (GOLD analysis project Ga0182738, IMG submission 128876) | Enriched Miracle-Growth compost microbial communities from Emeryville, California, USA - eDNA 5th pass 30_C BE-Lig MG (version 2)... ... | reverse complement strand
TAGGTAACTCACTGACCACTACGCGATGGCCCGCCCCAACACCGTCAACGACACACCCGACATCAGGTCCGGCACCGTCCGCCCCCGGCTCCCGAAACCCCACCACGCCAGGGGACTTACCCCGTTGGGCGGGTTCAATGCTGTCACTCGCCTCGCTGTCCCCGCCGGATTCGCGTGACAAGTTCGATTTCGGGCCGCTCACTCTTGGAGTCAAGGTGCCGCGCGAACAGCGCAGTGGCGAACCGGTCGAGCTGGTTGTGTAAGTCTCGGTTCTTCTGGCGCAGTTCGGCGATGGTCTGCCGGTCATTACGGACAGCGGCGGCGTTCAGGCTGTCACCCCTGGTCAGATTCGCGGTGAGCTGCTCGAAACAGCTGTTGAGCCGGTAGGAGCTGTTCTCGGTTCGGTCCTGCACGAACGCACGGGCGACCGCGTCGTGGCTTCTTCCGGTGATCGCTTCGATCTGCCGTTTGGTGCGCGGCATGTCGGGGCTGTTCTCGATCGTGGTGATGGCGTCCGCGATGGACTGCATCACGGCGTCGCTGACACGCTTGCGCGTAGGGCTAGGCATGTGTGTCCTCCTGGTCCGAGTCGTCGTCGTAGAGGTCGTCTGGGTCGTCGGCGGTGGTGAGTTCGCGGCGGATGCGGGTGAGGTTTGCGCGGTCACGGCGCATCTGCTCGATGAGGGCCGGGTGGCCGCGCTGTTGATCGAGGTAGGTGTCTATGCGGTCGATGGCGCTGGTGATCACGCCGACATGTGCTGGCCGCAGTAGGGCGTTGGTGCAGTCGACGCCGACGCACACGTGGTCGCCGAGTTTCGGGCGGTCGCCGCCGCAGCTACTAGTTGCCGGGTTCCACATGCAGTCGTTGGTGAGCCCCAGATGAAGTCGCTCGGCAAGGGCCGCGGTGAGTCGCTCGGCGCGGTCGGGACTGGCGATGATCTGTGCACGGAAGCCGGTGACGTGGTGCGCCGCTGGCCCGGCTACGGGGCTGTCGTCCTGCAGCAGCGCGGCGGCGTCGGTGTGCAGCACCCGTTTGCGTTCGTCGTCCATGAGGCGGACGGCGCGTTGTTGCCCATCGCTCATGTAGCCGGTGGTCATCCGCCAGGCACTGTGTCCCAGTTGGATTCCCAGTCCGAGTTCAGCTCCCGGGCGGGTGGTGGCGAAGACGCTGAACGCACGTCGAAGAGACGTTGCGTTAATCGCCTGGCCATTCGGGATCGCGATGTGCTCCAGCCCGAGTCCCCGACCGCGTCCGGGTCGGTGTGCTGGGTCATCGTTGATGAACGCGATGAGCCTGGCGATGTCACGGCTGGGAAGGTAGGAGCCAGCGTTGCCACTGCGGCGGGCGAACAGGTGCGTGTCGTGCCTGGCCAGGTTGCCGAGCACCTCTACCGTCCGAATGACGGGTTGAGGTGCCCACCACGTTCGGCGCTCACCGTCAGGATGGTCGTTGCCCTTGTGCTGGATGCTGCGTAGGGCGTCGAGGCCGTCCTTGGTGGTGTGGCTGTCGCGTGTCAGTTCCTGGATTTCGCTGTCGCGCATGCCGGTAAGGCTGGCGATCAGGACGTAGCACGCTGCGCGGAGCACGCTTTCGAGATACTCGGTTTCGCCGAGGCCCAACTCCTCCACCCACGTGCTGCTTGTCCCGTCCGGGTGGGAGACGACGGCAGTCGGCACGTGCAGTCCTCCGAAAGTCGCCCGCTGCGGGTCGGCCGCAGCGGTTGCGATGAGTGCCGTGGCGTCCGGCATGTACTGGTGGCTCGCCCGGTTGAGGACGTTGGCGTTGATGCCGAGGAGTTTTTCTAGCAGTGTCGTATTCGGCTCTCCTCGTTGGTGTTTGGTGCGGCCGAATCCGGTATGCAGGGGTAACAGACCGCGCTGCTCGGTCCAGTCGAGCAAGGCGTTGTACGCGTTGGCTCCAGCTGGTCCTCGTGGCTCCTTCGGAAGCGCAGCTCGAGTATCGGCCGCCGCGATGATGTCATCGCTGAATCGGTCGACGATGACCCATGATGCGGTGATGAGCGGCGCCCAGGTCTCCCACGGGAGGGGCGGCGTGGTGTTCTCGGTGTGCGTGACTTCACCACTGACGCTGGAAGCGCTGCGGCCAGCCCAGGGGAAGAAGGAAAGCGCATCGGGCAGAACTGCCTGGCACTCTCGCAGCAACCGCAAGGTGGTGACGTACCCACGGATACTCGTCGCGGTGAGTCCGACGCCGCCTGCGCGATGCTGGCCAGTGCGGAGGTCATCGAGGAAACGATCGGCGTCGGCTTGAGTCCAGTCGGCGAAGCGGGCGGTTCCGTTGTCCTCGGACCACTTGGCGATGACGACGAGCTTGCGAAAGCAGTCGTATAGCCCTGCTGGTGGTGTTCCGTCGCCGCGGCGGATGACGCCCGCCTCTACGACGACTTCGCGGTCGGGGGCTGCGACCGTCATGAGGATGTTCTTGACGGTCATGCGGTGCACATCCGGAGCGCTGGCGAAGTGAATGTAGCGCTCTCCCATGTTGACCCGGTTGGCCACAAGGGCGAGATCCCATGGGTCGTCGCCGTATTGCGGGCCGCCGGCAAGGTGGGGCCACACGCGCATCTCCGCGGTGAAGGGGTTCCTCCACAATGCTGGGGATTCTCGCGGGGATCTTCTGGCCGTCACGATGCCGGTGCTTCCGGGACGCCACGCATGTCGTTGAGAACGCCTGCGTCGATCGGTGTCAGGTTCGCTTGCTGGCGGGCTCGCTGGATCTGGTCAGGGCTGAAGGCCGGTAGGACCACCTCGGTGATGGTGTCGTAGATGGGTTTCCAGTGCGTCTGCCAGGTTCGTGGGTCGGCGGCGCGATCGGGATGTGTCATGTCCTGGATCGCGAGGGCGGCCGGCAGGTGGTGCAGGGTGATGAGCGCGTTCGGGCATGCGAAGCAGGTGCCGGTGATCGACTTGGTGCAGACGGTTCCTTTCTTCTCGTAGGGGCTGTCGAGGGGGTCGCGGCATCCGGTGTGGGGTCCGTCGAGTTGGCCGGCCACTAGAGCGCTGGCCGTGTCTGGGTCAAGGCCGGGCGCGTCGGCACCGGCTCGGATGGCTTGCTCAGCGTCCGGGGTGACGATGGTCGGACCGTTGACGGCGCTGTCGAACATGTCGTTGACGCTGTCGATGAGAATGCCGCCGGCCTTGGCGCGCAGAACCGAACTGTTGGTGTAGTGGCCGAAGAAGGTCTTCGCCGAGTGGCGGCGGCCATTGGCCAAATAGGCCCTGGGGTCGGCAAGCACCTCGCGGGTGGTGGCAACCTTGCGCAGCCGCGCCCAATGGTTCGGCCCCGACAGCGGAAGACCGTTCCGCTCCGCGATCTCAGAGAGCCGATAGATCGCGCGCTGCCACGGTGGTTGCCTCACCGTTCCGCGAGTGTCCTTCATGAGGATCAGGGGCAGATGGCCGGATTCCGAACGAGCCGCAGCGTTGAGCGTCAGTGCCCAGCGAAACGCGGTGAAGGGCGCAGTGTCGCGGCGGCCATATACCTCGTCGTAGGTCTCGTGTGCGCGGTTCTTGGTGTATCGGACGCGGAGCAACTCGACGAGATCGTTCTCGGCGAGGTAAGCGAGTCTGTCGACCGGCGACAGCGCGGCCAAGGAGTCTTCTACTTCGGTCGTGGCGGTGGCCTCGATATCGTGAATTGTCAAAGCACGGAGTACTTCTGGTGGTTCGCCAGTTGCAAGACTGAGGAGCACATGCGTGGCGGTCTGGACGTCGATGTCGGTGATGCCGCGGCCTGGCTGAGTCAGGGCACTTTTCGCCTTCTGGTAAGCCCAGCGGCGCCACGCTCGGATTTCCTCCGGGCTCAGGGGCGGCAGTCCATCGTTGCGGTGATGCCATAGGCGCGGCTGTCGCGCTAACCGGTCCGCGACCTCCTTGTGAAGCGCGCCTGGGTGGTCGTCTTCGTGTCTGCGGAGAAGGGCGAAAACGTGGACCACTTTTCGATAGGCGGTGTCAGATTTGGCTTCTCGATGGCGCGCCAGCATGTTGAGTTCCCACAGGTCCAAATGTGAGCGGCGCAAGTCGCGCACGGCGAATTTGGACTTGGCGTCGTCGGTCAATGGCAACAGACCGATCGACCGCAGTAGATCCAGTAGACCCGTTGTGAGTGATCGTTCATTGCGGCCGAATTCGGTAAGCACTTGAAGCCACGTCACAGCAAGCTCGCCCGCAAGAACCGGCGTATCGAAGGTGGCCGGGTCAATGGTCACTGCCAGTTGATCGTCGTAGTCGGTCCACTCGAAGGTGAACTTGCCGTCGCACGGTGTCGTCGGCGTCGCAGAGTTATCGGGCACATCGGGGGTGGAGTAAGAGCCCCTCATTGAACGTCTCCGTCGACGAGATCGACGTCTGATTCCCAGTCGTCCTCGAGGGACTCAGGATCCGGGCCGGGATCGGAATCGGTGTGTCCGACGAGTTCAGCAGTGGTCGTTGCTAGGACGGAAGGAACGTCCTCGGTCCAAGTTTCCGCGGCGTGGAGGTAGTGCATGGTGGTCTGGACACTGGCGTGGCCGAGCAGTTCCTTCACGGTCAGTACAGGGTTTGCCAACAGCAGGTACGGGTCTCCTGCCCGGGATCGCCCTTCTTTCATGAGCGCGGCGAGCATGCGTACCGCGTACGAGTGCCGCATCGTGTGCGGCGTGACGTGAACGTGGCGGGGCGGTTGTTCCGGGTGGCCGGAGTGGCGGACTCGGTCTCGCGCGTCAGCGAAGAGTTGGTTCCAGCGTTCGAGACCGGGTGGGAGTCCACTGCGGGAGACGAACAACGCAAGTGGATCGATGGTTCCGTCATCGCGGACGCGAACGGCTTTGGCCCGGTCCTTGTTGGTGAAACGGACCAGCGGAATGCGCTGGGAGCCTGTGGCGACATACCAATTCCCCCGCCGCTCGATCAGGTCGTCGACCACCAGCAGAGAGCCGTCGCGGATCTTGGCCCGGAGGCCGCGTTGGGCCGCCTGCACGACCCGGTGCCGTTCCGTCCGGCGGTAGAGGTCGGTGGCGCGGGCTACCTGAGCTGTGATGTAGATGGATCGGACCACCTGCTTCTTGCCCAGCCGATCGAAGACGTGGATGGACTCGGATCCCATCGTTTCCGGGACCGGCACCTCGGCGTCGAGGAGAAATGCACACTCCTCACGGCGTAGACCGGTGGTTGCGAGCAACAGCCCGTACACGTAGTCCCGTTCGGGGTAGCCGGGCGCACTCGCCGGGTCGCAGCCGTCACCGCGCAGGCCGACTTCGAGGAAGTGTCTGGTCTGGGCCGCCTTAAGGAAGCGTGCGCGGCGCTCGCGCCGCTTGTGGGAAATCAGGGTGTTGCGGTTATTGCGGCCCCATCGAGGGATCGGGTCTTTCTCCATCCAGCCGACTTGGGTGACGAAATAGAAGAACGAGGAGAAGCAGCCGAATTCCGTGGCCAGTGTGGTGTCTTGGACTTCCGCCTGGCGGGCGTCGCGGTAAGCCGTCAGGTCCTCGGTCGTTGCCGCGGTGAGGTCGACCAGTTCCCCGCGACGGCGCGCTCGGACGAACCGCAGCAGCCGCGTGAGGTGGTAGGCGTGGAAGCTCCGGAGGCTGTCGAGGTCGTAGGCGCGTTGCCGCCACGCGGTCAGCAGGTAGGTGTTGAGTCGGTCGCAACCGTTCAGTGAGCCATCGTCGTCGATGATGAACGGCAGTCCGTCCGGGACATCATGGCGGTCGAGCGTCTGCACAACCGATGACCACGGCAGCGATGCCGCGCCGTCGGGAGCGCGCAGTGTTTCGCCCGCATGGGCGCTTCTCTGGACGACGACTATCCGCATACAGAGACCTCCTTGCCGACTGTGCATCCAGTGGTACTCCACAGGTATGACACTTCTGCTCGTCGGCAAGGAGGTCTCGAATATGAAGTTATCTGGGTACTACTGGTGGAGCTGCCGGGAATCGAACCCGGGTCCTACGGCATTCCCTCAAGACTTCTCCGTGCGCAGTTCGCTATGCCTCTACTTGGATCTCTCGGTCACGCGAACTAGCCGAGATGACGATCCCAGTCGCTGTTGGTGTCCCGATAAATCCCGCGACCGGACGTATCGGTGGATCCCTCTAGTCGATGCCAGGGTCCGGGCCGAGGGAGCTCCCGGTCTGACAGGCCCGCTATCGCTTAGGCAGCGAGAGCGAAGTCGCTCTGAAGAGCGACCTTAGCCGGAGTAAGTGCAACCTTGGCGCTTACTTGGTTACAGCGACGCTTACGGTGGTCTCCTGCCTGCACCGGCACGCTTCCCTTGATTCGACACACGCAGTCGAAACCTTTCAGCCCCCTGTCTTGGGTAATTGCCACCGAACCTCGGCGGACACTTCATCGTACGCGGTTCCAACGACAGACCCACGCCCGTTCATTCCTTCGGCGCCGCACCGTCACCGCGCAGTGATCATCGCCACCGCCACCGCTGCCAGCACCATGCCGAGCACCTGCCCGCGGTGCACCCGCTCGCGCAGCACCACAATGGCCAGCACCACCGTCACCGCGGGAAACAGCGAGATCAGCACGCTGGCCAACGACAGGTCCGATCCGCGCAGCGCAAGCAGCATCGCGACATTGGCTGCGGTGTCCGACAGACCCGCCATCAGCGCCAGCTTCAACGGCGGGCCGGTCGGCACGCGCAATTCACGCGCCCCGGTCGCCGCGGTGAACACCAGCACGGCGGCGGCCACCCGCGCGAACGCCAGCGGCCACAGCCCGGAGTCGTCGGGCGCCTCGTGGATGAACACGAAGTCCAGCCCGAAGGTCACGCCGGCTCCCACCGTCAGCCAGGCCACCTTGCGGGTGAATCGGTGCGGCCGGATGTCTTCGTCGGTGGCCTGCCGGCTCACCAGGGCCACCGCCAGCAAGGCCAGCACGATCCCCCCGTCGGCCACCGGCCCAGGCCGCTCCCCCTGGATCAAGCCGACCACCACCGGAACCCCGGCCGTCAGCACCGCCGAAATCGGCGACACCACCGAGATCGGTCCGGAACCCAGCGCGGCGTAGAACCACCAGCCGCCCAGCCCAAGCGCGACACCGGAGGCCAGGCCCCAGCCGATCGCGCCCAGGGGAATCGGTCCGCCCACCGCGATGGCGAGCGTGCCCAGCAATACCAGCGCCACCGGATAGGAGACCAACACCACCCGCAGTGCGGGTACGCGGCGTGCGGCGAGGCCCCCAGCGAAATCGCTGACCCCGAAACCGGCCGCTGAGAACAGCGCCAGGACGGCGCCGGTCACATGCCCTTGGCGCGCCGGCCCAGCGCCCGAGTGACTTCCCGTTGCGCATCGCGCTTGGCGAGGTCCTGCCGCTTGTCGTGGGCCTGCTTACCGCGCGCCAGCGCCAATTCGACCTTCACCTTGCCCTCGGTGAAATACACCGACAACGGCACCAGGGTGAGGTTGCCGTCGCGGATCTTGCCGATCAGCATGTCGATCTGGCGTCGATGCAACAGCAGCTTGCGGGTACGGCGCGGGTCGTGATTGGTCCAGGTCCCATGGTGGTACTCGGGAATGTGCATGTTGCGCAGCCACACTTCGCCGTCGTCGACGGTGGCGAACGCATCGACCAGTGACGCCTGCCCGGCTCGCAGGCTCTTCACCTCGGTGCCCACCAGCGCCACCCCAGCCTCGTACACGTCGAGGATCGAGTAGTTGTGGCGTGCTTTGCGATTCGACGCAACGATCTGTTTGTCCAGCTTCTTCTTGCTGCCCTTGTCCGCCGCTTTCTTAGCCATCGCTACCGCCGCACATACAGCCGAAGCGTCACGTATGCGGTCGCTCCGGCCATGGCCGCGCCCAGCAGCAGCAGGATCGGCGAGATGTAGAGGATGTCGGCATAGTCGATCCGCGCGATCAGATGTGCTTGATAGAACTGGCTGAGCGCGTTGTCGAGGAACGCCGCTCGCACCACGAGAAGCCCGAGGATCGCGATGATCACGCCCACCGTCGCGGCCAGCACCGCCTCCACCAGGAACGGCAGCTGGGTATACCAGCGACTGGCGCCCACCAGACGCATGATCGAGACTTCAGTGCGCCGCGTGTAGGCGGCGACCTGAACCATGTTGGCGATCAACAGCACCGCCCCTACCGCCTGCACCAAGGCGACCGCGAACGCCGCACTGCTCAGGCCGTCGAGCACGGCGAACAGCCGGTCGATCAACTTCTTCTGGTTGAGCACGCTGAGCACACCCGGCTGGCTCCGCATCGCGGCGTCAAAATCCTTGCTCTGCTCCGGATTCTCCAGCTTGACGATGAACGACGCCGGGAAGGAGTCCTTGCTCGCCACGTCCTTGAACTCGGGGAACTTGCGGACGGCGTCGGCATAGGCGTCATCAGAGTTGAGGTAGCGCACCGACTTCACGTCATCGCGGGTCTCGATCTGTTCGCGCAGTGCCTTGCACGCCTGCCCCTCGCAGTTCGGGTCATCGGCAGCGATGTCAGAGTCCAAGAACACCTGCGATTCCACCCGGTCCAGGTAGATGCTGCGGGACTGGTCGGCCAATCGCACCACCAGCAGACCACCGCCGAACAGCCCGATCGAGATGGCCGTGGTGAGGATCATCGCCACCGTCATGGTGACGTTGCGACGCAGACCGGTCAGGACCTCGTTGAACAGGAATCCAAAGCGCACGTCAGCGGTCCATTCCGTAGACGCCGCGCTGTTCGTCGCGCACCAGCCGTCCCAGTGATAGTTCGACGACGCGCTGGCGCATCGAGTCGACGATGTGGTGGTCGTGGGTCGCCATCAGCACCGTGGTTCCGGTGCGGTTGATCCGCTCCAGCAGATCCATGATGTCCTCACTCGTCTCCGGGTCCAGGTTTCCGGTCGGCTCGTCGGCCAGCAGCACCAGGGGCCGGTTGACGAAGGCCCGGGCGATAGCCACCCGCTGTTGCTCACCGCCGGACAGCTCGCCCGGCAGCCGGTTCGCCTTGCCGGACAACCCGACCATCTCCAGAACCTCGGGGACAACCCGGTTGATCATCTCCGGTTTCTTGCCGATGACCTCGAGGGCGAACGCGACGTTCTCGAAAACGGTCTTCTGCTGCAACAACCGGAAGTCCTGGAACACGCATCCGAGCACCTGCCGCAGGCTGGGGATGTGGCGGCCAGCCAGCTTGTTGACGTGAAACTTCGACACTTGAATGTCACCCGAGGTGGGTGTCTCCTCGGCCAGCAACAGCCGCATGAACGTCGACTTGCCCGAGCCGGACGGGCCGATCAGGAACACGAACTCGCCCTTGTCGATCTTGACGTTGACATTGTCCAGGGCCGGACGGGCCGACGATTTGTACTGCTTGGTGACATGGTCGAGCGTGATCATCACGGCACGCAGTTTAACCGTGCGAGGCGCCCGGACCGGGCGGGGACGCGGGTGTGGGCGGCCCAGGAACGGGTTGGCGAGCATCCGGCGGTGCCGCAGCGGGCGCCTCGGACGCCGGCGGGATCGGTCCGGGTTCCTCCGGCGGAGCCGGGGCCGGCGGTGGACACAGCGGCGGGCAGAACGGGAATCCCGGCACCGGTGTCGGGGTCGGCGGTTCACCGGCCGGTGACTCCGTCGGGGCGGAGGGCTCGGTAGTGGTGGGTGTGGGTGTGACGGTCTCGGTGATGGTCACCGGCGGCTGCTGCAGCTTGGTGCGCGGCACCCAGGTATAGGCCGGGTCGGGGATGAATCCCGGCGGCACCACCTGTGGGGCCGGCGGCGGCGTCGGCTCTGACCGGTAGGTGTCGTAGACCCACCACACCGCGACGAAGGCGATGATCAGCGCCGCCGTCGAGGTGCGGACCCGGCCACCGAACAGGTGCGCCGGCAGCTTCCATCGCTTGGCGTCTGCCGGCTCTGGCTGCTCCGGGACGGCATCGGGCTTTCTGATGCTCAGTCTCACAGCGTCTCCACCGGCTTCACATCACCGGCGGTGACCACGCCGGCCGACGCCAGTGCCCGCACCACCTGGATGCGCAGCCGGCGGCCCACCTCGAATTGCTTGCCGGGCAGGGTGCGGGCCACCATCCGCAGGTTGACGACACCGAGCTCGATGCTCTCCACCCCCATGATCGACGGCTGGTCCAGCAGCAGATCCCGCAGCGGGGCGTCGGCCTCGCGGGCGTTCTCACACACCTGGTGCAGTACCTCGTTGACCCGGTTCAGGTCGGCGCTGGTGGGCACCGGGATGTCGACGACGGCGCGTGCCCAGTCCTTGGACAGGTTCAACGACCGGACGATGTTGCCGTTCGGCACGTTGTAGACCTCGCCGTTGGGGGTGCGCAGCTTCGTCACCCGCAGCGTAACCTCCTCGACGGTCCCGAGTGCCTCGGTCGGCGCGCCCGCCATCGACAGCTGCACCAGATCGCCGAAACCGTACTGCTTTTCGGTGATGATGAAGAACCCGCTCAGCAGGTCCTGCACCAGCTTCTGGGCGCCGAAACCGATCGCGCCACCCAGCACCGCGGCCGGCCCCACCAGAGAGCCGACCGGAATGTCGAGGATGCTGGTGATCTGGACGGCGACCATCACGCACAGCAACACCACCGAGACCCATGAGATCACCGAGGCGACGGCCTGGCGGTGCTTGGAGGCCTCGGAACGCACCAGAGCGTCGCTGGCCGCAAAACCGCGTTCCAGCCGCCGGGTGACGCGACGTGCCGCCCAGGTGATGAACCGCGATGCCAGTGCTGCTCCGATCAGCAGCAGAGCGATCCGCAAGCCCTTGGTGATGACCCACTCGCCGATCTGACCGCGCCACAAGTCATGCCAGCGCTGTCCCGGGGAGAAGGCCAAGACCATGCGCTCAGTCGCCATCCGGGGAGTTGCGCCACCGGATTCCGGCCTCGAGGAATCCGTCGATGTCACCGTCGAGCACCGCGGCCGGGTTGCCGACTTCGTACTCGGTGCGCAGGTCTTTGACCATCTGGTACGGGTGCAGCACGTAGGAGCGCATCTGGTTGCCCCATGAGCTGCCGCCGTCGCCCTTGAGCGCGTCCATCTCGGCGCGCTCCTCGGACCGCTTGCGTTCCATCAGCTTGGCCTGCAGCACCCGCATCGCCGAAACCTTGTTCTGCAACTGCGATTTTTCGTTCTGGCAGGTGACGACGATCCCGGTCGGGATGTGGGTGAGCCGCACCGCCGAGTCGGTGGTGTTCACCGACTGTCCGCCCGGCCCGCTGGAGCGGTACACGTCGACGCGGACATCGCCCTCGGGGATGTCGATGTGGTCGGTGGTCTCCACCACCGGCAACACCTCGACTTCGGCGAACGACGTCTGCCGGCGGCCCTGATTGTCGAACGGGCTGATCCGCACCAGCCGGTGAGTGCCCTGCTCCACCGAGAGCGTGCCGTACGCGAAGGGCGCGTGCACCGCGAACGTGGCGCTCTTGATCCCGGCCTCTTCGGCGTAGGAGGTGTCGAACACCTCGACGCCGTACTTGTGCTGCTCGGCCCAGCGGATGTACATCCGCATCAGCATCTCGGCCCAGTCCGCGGCGTCCACGCCGCCCGCACCGGAGCGGATCGTGACCAGCGCCTCGCGCTCGTCGTACTCACCCGAGAGCAGCGTGCGGACTTCCATGGCGTCGATGTCCTCGCGCAGCTTGGCCAGTTCAGCGTCGGCATCGGCGACCGCTTCAGCCTGGCTGGCGCCGGTTTCTTCAGCCGCCAACTCGTAGAGCACTGGGAGGTCGTCGACGCGTTGGCGCAGCTCCTCTACCCGGCGCAGCTCGGCCTGGGCGTGTGACAGCTCGCTGGTGACCTTCTGGGCGCGCGTCTGGTCATCCCACAGATTCGGGTCGGACGCGTCGCGTTCGAGGTCGGTGATACGGCTGCGCAGTCCGTCGACATCCAGCACCCGCTCCACCGTGGTCAAGGTGGTGTTGAGGGCGTCGATGTCGGGCTGGCGGTCTGGTTCCACGTTTATCGAGGTTACCGGCGGCTGTCGGCGAGCTACCTCTAGCATCGGGGTTACGCGGGTGCATGAACGACTTCCGACTCCGAAAGAAGGTTCGAGGATGCGGCCCTACCACGTCGCGATCGTCGGCTCCGGTCCCTCCGGCTACTTCGCTGCGGCATCACTGCTCAAGCTGGCTGCCGGCGGTGAGGTGGACGTGCGCGTCGACATGCTGGAGATGCTGCCGACACCGTGGGGCCTGGTGCGCTCGGGCGTGGCGCCGGATCACCCGAAGATCAAATCGATCAGTGCGCAGTTCGAGAAGACCGCCGCCGATCCCCGGTTCCGGTTCTACGGCAACGTCACTGTCGGCGAGCACGTCACGCCCGAGGAACTGGCCGAGCGCTACGACGCGGTGATCTACGCGATTGGCGCGCAGTCGAATCGGCAGTTGGGCATTCCCGGGGAGGACCTGCCGGGCAGCGTCGCCGCAGTGGACTTCGTCGGCTGGTACAACGCCCACCCGCACTTCGCCGACCATGCACCCGACCTGACGTGCAAGCGCGCCATCGTGGTCGGCAACGGAAATGTGGCCCTGGATGTGGCCCGCATCCTGGTCAGTCAGCCCGATGAGCTGCGCCGCACCGACATCGCCGACCACGCGCTGGACCTGCTCGGCCCGCGCGGCGTCGAGGAGGTGGTGATCGTCGGTCGGCGCGGCCCGCTGCAGGCGACGTTCACCAGCCCCGAGCTACGCGAACTCGGCGATCTGAAGGGACTCGACGATGTCGACGTGGTGATCGACGCCGGCGAGTTCGCCGGGATCACCGACGAGGACATCGAGACGGCCGCCAAGCATCCCAAGCAGAACGTCAAGGTGCTGCGCACCTATGTCGGCCGCCCGTTGCGCCCGGGCCATCGCCGGATCGTGTTCCGGTTCTGCACGTCGCCGATCGAGATTCGCGGCGACGGACGGGTCGAGGAAATTGTGTTGGGACGCAACGAGCTGACGACCGACGAGAATGGTCGGGTCAGCGCCCACGACACCGGTGAACGTGAGGTTCTGCCGGCCCAATTGGTGGTGCGCTCGGTCGGATATCGCGGCGTGCCGATGCCGGGCTTGCCGTTCGACGAACGCAGCTGCACCATTCCGCACACCGAGGGGCGCGTCGAAGGCACCAACAATCAGTACGTGGTCGGATGGATCAAGCGTGGGCCCTCCGGGGTGATCGGTTCCAACAAGAGCGATTCGCAGGCCACCGTCGACACGCTCGCCGCCGATCTGGCCTCCCGGGCAGCGCAAGCCGCGCTGCCCGACGTCGGCGCCGACTACGAGGCGCAATTGCACCGATGGTTGCTGTCTCGCCAACCGGAACTGGTCACCGCCGAGCATTGGCAGCTGATCGACGCCCACGAGCGCTCCATCGGTGAGCCGCACGGCCGGCCCCGGGTCAAGCTGGCCAACGTCGCCGAGATGCTGCGGATCGGGCATGGGCCGGACACGAATGACTCCTGCCCTGACTGTGATGACGCCGGCCTGACGTCCTACCCGGTGTCATTGCCGGAGTCGCAGTCGCACTGACCGGGATCGTCAGTCTCCTATCGGCCCGGTCAGATTCCAGTTATCCGGATTGCGCGGTGAATACCGGACCGGCAGCAGGTCACCCACGCTCGGCCATTTGCTGACGTCGACCGCATAGCGCTGGTAGACCTCGTGCTCATCGACCGTGGGCCCATGCAGGACACCGGTGATGGTGACGTATTGCGCGCCGGTCGCCTCGGGCTGCGGGCTGACGCCGGTAACCAGCACGGTGCCCTCCTGGGCGCCCGCACCCGGCCCCGAGCGCAGGAACCGCGGTGCGAGGAACACCGCCAGAACCGCCAGTAGCAATAGCAGTGCCCCAAACTCCCACATGCGGTCATGGTAGGACTTTCGCCATGGCGCAGATCAAAGACAATCTCGACTCGCAGCTTCACCAAGACCTCACCCTGGCCCTGGGCCTGGCCGACCGGGCGGACGAAATCAGCTTGGCGCGGTTCGGTGCACTCGACCTGCGGGTCGACACCAAGCCCGACCTGACCCCGGTGACCGACGCCGACCAGGCGGTCGAAACCGCGCTGCGCGAGGTGCTGGTCGCCAAGCGTGCCGACGACCAGATCCTCGGCGAGGAATTCGGTGGCACCGCCACTTTCACTGGGCGCCAATGGATTATCGACCCGATCGACGGTACGAAGAACTTCGTGCGCGGGGTGCCGGTGTGGGCCACCCTGATCGCGTTGCTTGAGGACGGCGTGCCGATCCTCGGGGTGGTCAGCGCCCCGGCGTTGCACCGACGCTGGTGGGCGACGCGCGGCCAGGGCGCGTTCGGGTCCGTCGCCGGTGCCCCGGCCCGACAGCTGTCGGTGTCCTCGGTGGCCGACGTGGGCTCCTCCAGCCTGACGTTCGCCGGGCTGAACTACTGGGCCGCGCGCGGCCTGCGGGAGCAGTTCCTCGGGCTGACCGAGGCGGTGTGGCGGGCACGCTCCTACGGCGACTTCTGGGCGTACTGCTTGGTCGCCGAGGGCGCTGTGGACGCCGCCATCGAGCCGGCGGTGTCGGTCTGGGATCTGGCCGCCGTCGACATCCTGGTGCGCGAAGCGGGCGGGGTGTTCACCGACCTGTCTGGTAACCCGGGCCCGCACGGCAACTGCGCCGTGGCCGCCAACCCCGCGCTGCACCAGCAGGTGCTGGCGGCTTTGACCCCGGGGTAGCCCGGCGGGGGCCGCTGACGACTTGGTCACACCTTACTTCTGAGTCACCTTACTTCGGAGTAAGGTGGCCTCATCGATACCTTCCATCGAGTGAGGCTCTGACATGACTGATATCGCCCCGGCCACCAACGGCTCAAAGGTCCGGCTCAACAGCGGCGCCAGCGGCGTCGGGTCGGTTCCCTACAAGCGCAGCCCGATCGCGACCGCGCTGTCGTTCGTCACGCCACTGGTCAGCCAGGACTTTCTGGACCGCTACGGTTTGCGGCAACCGCTCAACCGAGGCCTGAACTACGGCGTCAAGACGGTGTTCTCCGTCGCCGGAGCCTCCACCCGCCAGTTCAAGAAGGTCCAGGGCCTGGGCAAGGCCCCGACGCGGCTCAGCGCCCCCTCCGCCACAGGCGGCAAAGGCGCTGACTACTTCGACCTGACCCCCGATGACGACCAACAGATGATCATCGACACAGTCGAGGAGTTCGCGGCCGAGCTGCTGCGCCCGGCGGCCCACGACGCCGACGAAGCCCTCGACTACCCGCGCGAGCTGCTCGGCAAGGCCGCCGAGCTGGGCATCACGGCGATCAACATCCCGGAGGACTTCGACGGGATCGCCGCACACCGTTCCGCGGTCACCAACGTGCTGGTCGCCGAGGCCCTGGGCTACGGCGACATGGGCCTGGCGCTGCCGATCCTGGCCCCCGGCGGGGTGGCTTCGGCGTTGACCCACTGGGGCAGCGCCGACCAGCAGGCCACCTACCTGCCCGAGTTCGCCGGCGAGAAGGTCCCCCAGGCCTGTGTCGCGATCGTCGAGCCACAGCCGTTGTTCGACCCGACCAACCTCAAGACGACCGCGGTACGCACGCCCAGCGGCTACCGGCTCGACGGCGTGAAGTCGTTGGTGGTGGCCGCCGCCGACGCCGAGCTGTTCATCGTGGCCGCCCAGCTCAACGGCAAGCCCGCGCTGTTCATCGTCGAGTCCTCGACGCCGGGCCTGACGGTGAAGGCCGACCCCAGCATGGGTCTGCGCGCCGCCGCCCTGGGCCAGCTCGAGCTCAATCAGGTATCGGTGCCGCTGAGCGCCCGCCTCGGCGAGGAAGCCGCGACCGATTCCGACTACTCGCAGGCCATCGCGCTGTCCCGGCTGGGCTGGGCCGCGCTGGCGGTCGGCACCAGCCACGCGGTACTCGACCACGTGATGCCCTACATCAAGGAGCGCGAGGCGTTCGGAGAGCCGATCGCCAACCGCCAGTCGGTGGCGTTCATGTGCGCCAACATCGCCATCGAGCTCGACGGCCTGCGGCTGCTGACCTGGCGCGGCGCCTCCCGCTGCGAGCAGGGCCTGCCCTTCATCCGCGAAGCCGCGCTGGCCAAGCGGATCGCAACCGACAAGGGCATGCAGATCGGCCTGGACGGGGTGCAGCTGCTCGGCGGCCACGGCTACACCAAGGAACACCCGGTCGAGCGCTGGTACCGCGATCTGCGGGCGCTCGGCGTCGCCGAGGGCGTCCTGGTCATCTGAGTCATCGAAAGACATCAAGCAAACTCCGCTGCGAACACGAAAGTCTGATCATGGCAATCAATCTGGAACTGCCCCGCAAGCTGCAGGAAGTCATTGAGATGACCCATGCCGGGGCCGCCGAAATGCTGCGCCCCATCTCGCGCAAGTACGACGCGCGCGAGCACGCCTACCCGGTCGAGCTGGACACCCTGGAAACCCTGTTCGACGGGGTCTCCGGGGCCGGCGGTAACGCGATGGCCGGCGCCGAGGCCTTCCGCGACGCCGGCGAGCAGACCGGTAACCGCAATGCGGCCAACATGGCGGCAATGCTGCAGGTGCTCGAGATGAGCTGGGGCGACGTCGCTTTGATGCTGTCGGTGCCCTATCAGGGTCTCGGCAACGCGGCGATCTCCGGCGTGGCCACCGATGAACAGCTCGCCCGGCTGGGCAAGGTGTGGGCCGCAATGGCCATCACCGAGCCGAGCTTCGGCTCCGACTCGGCCGCGGTGACCACGACGGCCACCCTCGACGGCGACGAGTACGTGATCAACGGCGAGAAGATCTTCGTCACCGCCGGATCGCGCTGCACCCACATCGTGGTGTGGGCGACGCTGGACAAGGCGCTGGGACGGGCGGCGATCAAGTCATTCATCGTGCCGCGTGAGCACCCCGGTGTCATCGTCGAGCGCCTGGAGCACAAGCTCGGCATCAAGGCCTCCGACACCGCGGTGATCCGGTTCGACAATGCCCGCATCCCCAAGGACAACCTGCTGGGCAGCCCGGAGATCAACACCGAGAAGAGCTTCTCCGGGGTCATGGAGACCTTCGACAACACCCGCCCGATCGTGGCCGCCATGGCGGTCGGGGTCGCGCGTGCCGCGCTAGAAGAGCTGCGCAAGATGCTCACCGCCGCCGGCATCGAGATCTCTTACGACAAGCCGGCACACGCCCAGAGCGCGCCGGCCGCGGAGTTCCTGCGGATGGAGGCCGACTGGGAGTCGGCCAACCTGCTGACGCTGCGCTCGGCGTGGCAGGCCGACAACAGCATCCCCAACTCCAAAGAGGCGTCGATGGGCAAGGCCAAAGCCGGCCGGGTCGCCAGCGACATCACCCTCAAGGCCGTCGAAATGGCCGGCACCCTGGGCTACTCCGAGCAGATGCTGCTGGAGAAGTGGAGCCGTGACTCGAAGATCCTCGACATCTTCGAGGGCACCCAGCAGATCCAGCTGCTGGTGGTGGCCCGCCGGCTGCTGGGTCTGTCGTCGGCCGAGCTGAAGTAGCGTTCCTTCGCCGAGCAGTCGTGAAAGCCCCCATTTCCGTGCTGAAATGGGGGCCTTCATGTCTGCTCGCGCCCTACACCGGCGGCTGGATCAGCGGACCGAAGCTGGCGCCGACGGCCTCGAGAGCCCGGGTGTCGCGCGCGGACAGCGCGATGACGAAGGCACCCTGGATCAGCGCCAGCACGCTGTGGGACAGCTCTTCGGCGGAACGGTCGTCACGCACATCGCCACATTGCTGGCCGGCCCGCATCAGCTCGGCCAGAGCGCTATGCCAACCGTCCAGCGCAGCGCCGAGACAGGCCCGGAACGGCTCGGAGTCGGCGGCCAGCTCGGTGGAGAACTTGCCGGCCAGACACGCCCGCTGGAAGCCCGACCGTACGAACGCCTGGGCGAGTTCAGCGAAGTAGCCGGTGAGTTTCTCAGTGGTACTGAGGGTTTCGTCGTCGGACCAGGTGGCCAGCGCGTCTAGCTGCATGTGCATGTAGCGGTCCAGCACCGCCAAGCCGAACGCATCCTTGGAACCGAAGTGGTGATAGAAGGAGCCCTTCGGCACCCCGGAGGCAGCCAAGATGGCGTCCACAGTGGTGCCGTGAAACCCGGACACATAAAACGACCTCATGCCCTGGCGAAGCAGCCGCTCCTTGTGCGTCAGCGCTTTTGCCGGAGCCGCCATCGAAGCCTCCACTCTTGACGATCTGGTCTAGACGATTTAGTCTAGCGGATGCGCTCCGGCATTCGGGAGGACACGAGTGAGCTACGAAACCCTGACCGTCCGCCGCGACGGTCATGTGCAGATCATCGGCCTCAACCGGCCCGACAAACGCAACGCGTTCAACTCCGCCATGCTGCGCGAACTTGCCACCGCCTACGGGGAATTCGACGCGGACGACAGCCTGCGCGCCGCGGTGCTTTACGGCGAGGGGACGATGTTCACCGCCGGCCTGGACCTGGCCAGCGTCGCCGGCGACATCGCCAACAACGTCTCGCACGTTCCCGACGGTGGCATCAACCCGTGGCAGGTCGACGGCCGGCAACTGTCCAAACCGGTCGTCACCGCCGTACACGGCAAGGTGCTGACACTGGGAATCGAACTGATGCTGGCCGGCGACATCGCCATCGCCGCCGAGTCGGCCACCTTCGCGCAACTGGAAATCGCCCGTGGCATATATCCCTTCGGCGGGGCCACCATTCGATTTCCCCGGGCGGCCGGCTGGGGTAACGCGATGCGGTGGATCCTGACAGCCGACACCTTCGACGCCCGCGAGGCCCATCGCATCGGCATCGTGCAAGAGGTGGTGGCCGACGGCGCGCAGCTGACCCGCGCTATCGAGATCGCCCACACCATCGCCCGGCAGGCACCGCTGGGCGTGCAGGCCACCCTGCGCGGCGCCCGCCAAGCGGTGCGTGACGGCGACGCCGCGGCCGAGGCCGCCCTGATTCCCACCGTGCAGAAGCTGTTCGCCAGCGAAGACGCCGCCATCGGGGTGCAGGCGTTCCTGACCCGCAGCACCGCGGAGTTCGTCGGCCGCTGAGTTCACCGGGACTCTTGCCCCGGACCATAACAAAAAGTAACGTTACTTTTAGTTCTGGCCCGACGTCCGCATGACCTCCCCGGGAGTCGCCGATGGAATCCTTCGTCCACCTGCGCAAAGGCACCACGCCGCATCGCTTGCACGCCGATCTCGACGGCCTCAAGGACGATGAGCTGGGCCGTGGCGGCTTCACCGGCCGTACCGCCAACATGTACCGGCGCAACGACCCGACCGCCTATCGCGCCGAAGGGCCGCTGCGGCCCGTCGATGTGCTGGCCGCACTCCTGCAGCCGACCGACGCCTCCGACGCTGCCGGCGACCCGCTGTTGCTGTTCAGCAACGCCGATTGCCGCATCCGGCTGTCCCGGCGCTCGGCCCCGATGCCGTTTCACATCCGCTACGTCGACGGCGACCTGCTCTGCTTCGTGCACGCCGGGTCCGGTCGGCTGGAGACCGAGTTCGGCCCGCTGGACTACCGTCAGGGCGACTGGCTGTATCTGCCCAAGGCCACCACCTGGCGACAGCTACCCGCGGCCGAAACGACCCTGCTGATGATCGAGGCCACCGACGAATTCCGGGTTCCACCGCCCGGTCCGCTGGGCCGGCACTTCCCGTTCGACCCCGCCCTGATCGTCATCCCGGATCCAGTCCCCATCGACGACGACGGCCGCGACAGCTACCAGGTCCGGCTGATCCACGAGGGTGGCCCGACAACGCTGCACTACCAACACAATCCGATCGACGTCGAGGGCTGGCGCGGCGACAACTTCGCGTTCTCGTTCAACATCGCCGACTACAACGTGGTGACGTCTGACAGCGTGCATCTGCCGCCGACGGTGCACCTGTTCATGCAGGCCACCGGGGTGTACGTGATGAACTTCCTGCCCAAACCCGCCGAAGGGGTGGCGGGCACCGAACGCACGCCCTGGTATCACCGCAACGTCGACTACGACGAAATCGCGTTCTTCCACGGCGGTTCGCTCTATGGCATCCCGATGCCACCCGGATTGATCAGCCACGCCCCGCAAGGCGTGCATCACGGCGCTCCGGAAAAGGCCCGCGAGCGGGCGCGCCGCAAATTCGACGACTACCAGCGGGTGGATTGGCAGGTCATCGCCATCGACACCCGACGCCGCCTCATCCCCTCCCCCGAAGTTCTCGCCGCCGACCTAGGACAGCACGCATGACCGCCAAGCACGATTACGACCGAATCCCCTACCTGATTGCCTACCAGAACAATTCGGGCGTCCGTGACGTCTACGGCGGCGTTGCCGAACTGGTGGTGCTGGAGAGTTACCTGCTGCGGCCGAAGGACGCGCCGAGCGACACCGTGCTGGTGTTCATGCACCCGATCGGCGGCGGCGCTTACCTACCGATGGTCAATGCCCTGGCCCGCGCCGGGCACCATGTCATCTACTGCAACAGTCGATTCCGCGGCACCGACTCGGCGCTGCTGATGGAGAAGGTGGTCGAAGACCTCGGCCAGTGCATCTCCGACGCCAAGAACCGGCTCGGCTACGCCAAGGTGGTGCTGGCCGGATGGAGCGGCGGAGGCTCGCTGTCGCTGTTCTACCAACAGCAGGCACAGCACCCGACGGTGACCGCCAGCCCGTCCGGTGACGGGCCCGACCTGACCAAGCTGAACCTGATCCCGGCCGACGGCGTGATGCTGCTTGCCGCCCACATCAGCCGCCACGGCACGCTGACCGAATGGCTGGACGCCTCGATCCTCGACGAGTCCGACCCGACCAAACGCGACCCCGAACTGGATCTCTACAACCCGGACAACCCCAACCAGCCGCCGTACAGCGCCGAGTTCCTGGACCGCTACCGGGCCGCCCAGATCGACCGCAACCGCCGGATCACCGGCTGGGTCAAGGCGAAGCTCGCCGAGTTCACCGAGGCCGGCCTGCCCGATCAGGAGTTCGGGTTCGTCGTGCACGGAACCATGGCCGACCCGCGCTGGCTGGATCCCACGGTCGACCCCAACGACCGCACCCCCGGCAGCTGCTACCTGGGCGAGCCCGCGGTGGTGAACATGAGCCCGGTCGGGTTGGCACGGTTCTGCACGCTGCGCAGCTGGTTGTCGCAGTGGAGCTACGACGACGCCCACGGCGACGGAGTGGACTGCGGCCGCGACATCGCAGTGCCCACCCTGGTGATCGGCAACATGGCCGACGACGCCTGCACGCCCAGCCACACCCGCCGGCTCTTCGAGGCGATCGGCACCAGCGACAAGGCGATGCACGAAATCCCCGGAGCCAACCACTATTACGCCGGACCGGATCAGCGCGATGCGCTGCGACAGGCCGTGACGATCGTCAGTGATTGGCTGACCCAACATGATTTCGTAGGCTCGTCGGCATGAACACGACTGGTGCGCTGGACGGCATCCGGGTTCTGGAGCTCGGCACGCTGATCTCCGGCCCGTTCGCCGGGCGACTGCTCGGCGACATGGGCGCTGAGGTCATCAAGATCGAGCTGCCCGGCAAACCCGACCCGCTGCGCACCTGGGGACAGGCCGAGCTCGACGGGCACCACTTCTTCTGGACCGTGCACGCCCGCAACAAGAAGGCCGTCACCCTCGACCTGCGGACGGAACGCGGCCGCGAGCTGTTCCTCGAACTCGTCGACAAGTCCGACATCGTCGTGGAGAACTTCCGCCCCGGCACGTTGGAGCGCTGGGGTCTGGGCTTTGACACCCTGCACCAGCGCAATCGGGGAATCATCCTGGTGCGGGTCTCCGGCTACGGACAGACCGGACCGGACGCCCACAAGGCCGGCTACGCCTCGGTCGCCGAGGCAGCCAGCGGGCTGCGGCACATGAACGGTTTTCCCGGCGGTCCGCCGCCACGGCTGGCCCTGTCCCTTGGCGACAGCCTCGCGGGCATGTTCGCCGCCCAAGGTGCCCTAGCCGCCCTGTACCGTCGCACGGTCACCGGCGAAGGCCAGGTGGTCGATGTCGCCCTCACCGAATCCTGTCTGGCCATCCAGGAGTCCACCATCCCCGACTACGACGTCGGCGGCGTGGTGCGCGGACCGTCAGGCACCCGACTGGAAGGCATCGCCCCGTCGAACATCTACCAGTCCGCCGATGGCAGCTGGGTGGTGATCGCCGCCAACCAGGACACCGTTTTCGCCCGGCTCTGCCAGGCCATGGGACGGCCCGAGCTGATAACCGATCCGCGCTTCGCCGATCACGGTGCACGCGGTCGCAATCAGGATGAATTGGACGGAATCATCGGCGAATGGGCGGCGCAGCGGGCGCCCGATGCCATTATCGCGACGCTCAGCGATGCTGGGGTGATCTCCGGACCCATCAACACCGTCGCCGAAGTCGTCAAAGACCCGCAACTGTGGGCACGCGGGATGCTCGCCGAGCACTGGGACGAAGGCGCCGAGCGCACCGTGCTGGGACCCGGTGTCATGCCCGTGCTCTCGGAGAGCCCGGGCACTATCCGCAACGCCGGTTCGGCGCGCCCCGGCCAGCACAACGACGAGGTCTACGCCGGTCTGCTCGGCAAGACCAGCGCGCAGATCGACGCCCTACGCACCGAGGGGGTGTTGTGAGCACACTGCCCGGCCATGTCACGATCCGCGAGGTTGCGCTGCGAGACGGTCTGCAGATCGAAGCGCCGATCCCGTTGAGCGCCAAGCTCGAACTGCTGGCCGCGATCGCCGTCACCGGCGTCCGCGAGGTCGAGGTGACCTCCTTCGTCTCGCCGACCAAAGTCCCGGCCCTCGCCGATGCGGCCGAGCTGGCCGCCGAGCTGTGGCGCTATCCCGAACTGGAGTTCTCCGCGCTGGTCGCCAGCCCCGGCGGCGCGGCCCGGGCGGTGGCCGCAGGCCTGAAGTCCATCGAATACGTAGTGTGCGCCTCGGATGCCTTCAGTACCGCCAACGTCGGGCGCCCCACGGCGCAGGCCGTCGCAGCCATCGCCGACATAGCCGGTATCGCCCACGACGCCGGCGCGTCGATCGAGGTCATCATCGCCACCGCCTGGGACTGCCCATTCGACGGTCCGACCGAACCCGGCCGCGTCACCGACATCGTCGCCTCGGCAAGCGCTTTCGGGATCGACCGGCTGGCCATCGCCGACACCATAGGCACGGCCACCCCCCGTCGCGTCACCGACCTGATCGCAGCGGTGCAGCCGATCATCGGCGACATCCCGCTGGGAGCGCACTTTCACAACACCCGCGGCTCCGGGCTGGCCTGCGCTTACGCGGCGGTTCAGGCGGGAATCACCCGGCTCGACGCCTCGGCCGGCGGCCTGGGCGGCTGCCCGTTCGCCCCTGGCGCCACCGGCAATATCGCCACCGAAGACCTGGTCTACCTGCTCGGCGACAGCGGCATCGACACCGGTATCGATCTGGATGCCGCCATCGCCGCGGCCGGTGTGGCCAGCACGGTGGTCGGCCACGGGCTGCCCAGCGCCCTGCTCGCCGCCGGAGACCGGAAGCGAGTCTGAGCGCCTCGATGTCCACGCAGCGTGAGCTCAGTTCGAAGGGACGCCTGACCCGCGGGGCGATCGAGCAGGCCGCCCGAGAGCTGTTTGCCGAACGCGGATTTCACGGCACCACACTGGCGGACATTACATCGGCCGCCGGAAAGTCCACGGCGGTGCTGTACCGGTACTTCCGCGACAAGGAAGACCTGCTGGCCGCCTTGGCCGAATCGTTTCTCACCCAGGTGGTCGAGCCGTCCGGACTCAAGATGCGACTGCCGGAGTCCCCGGAGGACACCGAATTCTTCTCGTCGGTGGTCAGTGCGTATTGGGCCATGTTCACGCCGAACATCGGTGTCATGATCGCGGTCGCGCAGCTGGCGGCGACCAGCGAGCGATTCGCCGCGCTGCAGAACGAGTTCCGCCAGTTCGGTATGGAGATCGTCGCCGCCTCGGTGCGGCGTGCACAGCAGCAGGGCTATGGCGTCGAGCTGGATCCCGACCACATCGCGGCGGCCATCGCGCTGCTGTTCGAGAATTTCACCGTCGTGTTCGTCGGCCCGTCGGGGCCGGGATGGCGGATCAGCGACAGCGATGCCATCGAGACGCTGTCGACGATCTGGAGAAAGACCCTGTACGGCCGTTGACCGCTGACAACTGAAGGAATCGCCATGGATTTCACACTGCCCGAACACCTTCCCGGGGTGCTCGCCGAGATGGACGACTTCATCGAACGCGAGATCGCACCGCTGCAGGCCGAGCACATGCAGTATTTCGACCACCGGCGCGAGTTCGCCCGCACCGACGTGGAGCGCGGTGGCATTCCGCGACGCGAGTGGGAAGAGCTGCTCGATGAGATGCGCCGCCGTGCTGATGCGGCCGGCTGGCTGCGCTACGGGTTGCCGGCCTCCCTGGGCGGCCGGGACGGAACCAACGTCGACATGGCGGTCATCCGGGAACACCTGGCGCACAAGGGACTCGGCCTACACAACGACCTGCAGGACGAGTCGTCGATCGTCGGGAACTTCCCGCAGGTGATCATGATGGAGCGGTTCGGCACCGACGAGCAGCGCCGCGAGTTCTCCCAGGCCATGATCACCGGCGAACGATCGATGGCCTTCGGCTTGACCGAACCCGAGCACGGTTCGGACGCGACGTGGCTGGAAACCCGCGCCGAACTCGACGGCGACACCTGGGTAATCAACGGCGCCAAGCGATTCAACACCGGAGTGCATCGGGCCACCCACGACCTGGTGTTCGCCCGCACGTCCGGCGACGCCGGCTCGGCGCGCGGCATCACCGCGTTCTTGGTGCCCACCGAGACGCCGGGATTCACCATCCCGTTCTACTGGTGGACCTTCAACATGCCCACCGACCACGGCGAGGTCGAGCTCCGCAACGTGCGGGTGCCCGCCGATGCGGTGCTCGGCGAGGTCGACGGCGGCTTGGATGTGGCCCAGACCTTCCTGCACGAAAACCGGATCCGCCAGGCCGCCTCCAGCCTCGGCGCCGCGCAATATTGCATCGACCGCGCCGCCGAATACGCCCGGCAACGCGTCGTGTTCGGCAAGCCGCTGTCGGTCAACCAGGCGGTGCAGTGGCCGCTGGCCGAATTGCAGACCGAGGCCCAGATGGTGCGACTGCTGGTGAACTATGCGGCTTGGCACCTGGACCGCGACCACCACCTAGAGGTCTCCGACAAGGTGTCGATGGCCAACTACCGCGCCAACCGGCTGGTGTGCGAAGCCGCCGACCGCGCCATCCAGATTCACGGCGGAATCGGCTACACCCGCCACGAGCAGTTCGAGCACATCTACCGACACCACCGCCGATACCGGATCACCGAGGGCGCCGAGGAGATCCAGATCCGCCGGGTCGCGCAGCGACTGTTCGGGTTCGATAGGCGGCCATGAAACCGGGTGCGCGCGCCGAACAGCTCGCCGACCGGCTGGCCGATGTGCTGACCCCGGTGTTGGGTCCCGTCGTAGTCGAGGGCCTGCGCGCCCTGACCGGCGGCGCCAGCCGGATCACCTGGGCTTTCGATGTTGTCGCCGGCAACCACGAGCGCCGGTCACTGATTCTGCGCACCGGGCCGCTCGAGGAGCTGCACGCCAGCATGGAACTCGAAGCGCAGGTCCAGCGCGCCGCAGGCCAAGCCGGCGCTCCGGTTCCGAACGTGCTGGTCGCCGATAATTCCCCTGCAGCACTGGGGAATCCGTACCTGATCTGCGACCTGATCGACGGCGAGACTGTGGTTCGCCGCATCGAGCGCCAGCTCGATGACGCCGGACGCGAACAACTGCTGCGCCAGTGTGCGCAAGCGCTGGGCGCCATCCACCGGGCCGATCCGGGTGGCGCCGCGTTGAGCGCCGAAGACCAGCTGTCCGCGTGCCGCGCCCAGCTCGATGCCATGCCCGATACCACCGCTGCCTTCGAGTGGGCGTTTCGGCGGCTGGCCGCCGATCGTCCGCCGTCGGCGCCGACGCAGCTGGTCCACGGCGACTTCCGGATGGGCAACCTGATGGTCTCCGGCGACGGTGAGCTGGCCGCTGTGCTGGACTGGGAGCTGGTGCACCTCGGCGACGGTTGTGAGGACTTGGCCTGGTTCTGCCTACGAGCCTGGCGGTTCGGCGCGTCGTTAGAGCGCGGCGCCGGTGGACTCGGCGATATCGACGCCTTTCTGACCGCCTACGAGCAGGCCAGCGGGCAGCGTGTTGATCCGGAACGGTTCGACTGGTGGCTACTGCTGGGCACGCTGCGATGGGGCATCATCTGCCGCTACCAGGCACAGCGTCACCTCAGCGGTCAAACCCGTTCGGTGGAACTGGCGACCATCGGTCGGCGGGTCTCCGAATCCGAATGGGACGTGCTGCGCCTGCTCGATGGAGTCCGGCCGTGAGCGCCCGGCGCCGCCCCACCGCGGCCGAACTCGTCGCGGCGGTCACCGAGTTCCTCGACACTTCGCTGGTCAATCGCGACGAACACGCCGCCACCGAGAGCCAGGTCAGGTTCCACGCCCGGGTGGCGGCCAACGCACTGCGTATCGTCGAACGGGAGTTGCGCGACACCGCCGGGGACGTCGTCACCGAGGCCTTGGCCGGGCTGGGCTTCGCCGACGAGGCGGAGTTGGCCGCCGCCATCCGGGCCGGTGACCTCGACGACCGGCCCGAGGCGCTCACCGCGTGCCTGTACACCCTGGTGGAGCATCGGCTGGCGATCGACCATCCGGGATACGCCCAATAGCCCCTAGAGTTACTGCGCGACAATCACTTCGACGGCGCTGCTTCAAACCCGATGTATCGGCAGGACCCGCGCAGTAGCATCTGGACCGTGTCCGACTCCAATGCCGCGCTGCGAATCCTTGTCTACAGTGACGACGCCGCGACCCGTGCACGGGTTACGACCGCGTTGGGCAAGCAGCTGCACCCGGACCTACCGGAGCTGAGTTATGTCGAGGTCGCAACCGAGCCGGTGGTGATCCGGCAGATGGATGCCGGTGGCATCGACCTGGCCATCCTGGACGGCGAGGCCGCCCCGGCCGGCGGGATGGGCATCTGCAAACAGCTCAAAGACGAGATCACACCGTGCCCGCCGATCGTGGTGCTCACCGGCCGCGCCGACGACGTCTGGCTGGCCAAATGGTCACATGCCGACGCCGCGGTGGCCCACCCGATTGACCCGATGGAATTGAGCCGTGAGGTGCTGGGTCTGCTGCGCGGCCAGCCCGCTAGTTAGGGCAGCCTCAGGGGCGAATTCGCCTGTCGCCGTTACCGCTACAGGTGATGCCCGTCACAGTTGTCAGCAATTTCGGATTCTTCCCAATCGCCCCGTGACAGCGGACTAGGCTGTGCCTGAAGTCACATCGGCGCCCGGAAGGGAACTACGTCACTGAGCATGAACCTCTACCTGCCGATCCTGGTCCTCGCCGCGCTCGCCGCCGGTTTCGCCGTATTCTCCGTGGTCGCCACCGCCCTGGTGGGCCCCTCGCGCTACAACCGGTCGAAACTAGAAGCCTACGAGTGCGGCATCGAACCCACAGACCAGCCGGTCAGCGGGCCGCACGCCCCGTCCGGGCAGCGATTCCCGGTGAAGTACTACCTGACCGCGATGCTGTTCATCGTCTTCGACATCGAGATCGTTTTTCTCTACCCCTGGGCAGTTGCCTTCGACGGGCTCGGAGTGTTCGCCCTGATCGAAATGGTGCTGTTCGCCGTCATCGTGTTCGTCGCCTACGCCTACGTCTGGCGGCGCGGCGGTCTGAATTGGGATTGAGTGGGAGTAGGCGGGCTTAAGACATGGGATTAGAAGAGCAACTGCCGAGCGGACTCCTGCTGTCCACCGTGGAAGACCTGGCCGGGTACTTCCGCACCGGGTCGCTGTGGCCGGCAACCTTCGGCCTGGCCTGTTGCGCGATCGAGATGATGTCGACGATGGCGCCCGACTACGACCTGTCCCGGTTCGGGATGGAGGTTTTCCGGGCGTCACCGCGCCAGGCCGACCTGATGATTGTGGCGGGCCGGGTCAGCCAGAAGATGGCACCGGTGCTGCGCCAGATCTACGACCAGATGGTGGAGCCCAAATGGGTGCTGTCGATGGGCGTGTGCGCGTCGTCGGGTGGCATGTTCAACAACTACGCGATCGTGCAAGGCGTGGACCATGTCGTCCCGGTCGATATCTACCTGCCCGGGTGTCCACCCCGGCCTGAGATGCTGATGTACGCAATCCTCAAGCTGCACGAGAAAATTCGCTCGATGCCCCTGGGCGCCAACCGGGAACAGGTGATCACCGCGACCGAGGAGGCGGCCTTGTCGGCCCCGTCTACCTGGCAGATGAGGGGGTTGCTGCGGTGAGCGAGGCAAGCGGTGAGGACCGAAACGGACCCGAAGACGTAATCAAGGTCCGCCACGGCCTGTTCGGCGCGACCGGCACCGGCGACACGTCCGGATACGGACGCCTCGTGACCGAGGCCGCACTCCCCGGCGAGACCCCACGGCCCTACGGCGGGTACTTCGACGAGCTTGTTGACACCCTCACCGTTGCGCTGCAGCGCAACGGAATCGAATTTGCCGATGCCATCGAGAAAGTCGTGGTGTACCGCGACGAGCTGACCCTCTATGTCGCTCGCGCGCAGCTGCCGGCGGTCGCCCAGCTGCTGCGTGATGAGCCGGCGCTGCGCTTCGAACTGAGCCTCGGGGTCTCCGGTGTGCACTACCCCGGCGACGCCGACCGCGAGTTGCACGCGGTGTATCCGCTGCGATCGATCACCCACAACCGTCGTGTCCGCCTGGAAGTCGCTGCCCCCGATGCGGATCCGCACATTCCGTCACTCTTTGCCATCTACCCCACCACCGACTGGCACGAGCGGGAGACCTACGACTTCTTCGGGATCATCTTCGACGGCCATCCCTCGCTGACCCGAATCCAGATGCCCGACGACTGGCACGGTCACCCGCAGCGCAAGGACTACCCATTGGGCGGCATCCCGGTCGAGTACAAGGGCGCACAGATACCGCCGCCGGACCAGCGGAGGGCTTACAAGTAATGAGCACCGATACACCGCACACCGTCCTGAACGTCGGTGGGCAGGAATGGGATCAGGTGGTCGAGGCCGCCAAGGCCGCTGACCCCGGCGAACGCATCGTCGTCAACATGGGACCGCAGCACCCGTCGACGCACGGCGTGCTGCGGCTGATCCTGGAACTCGAGGGCGAGACAGTGACCGAAGCCCGTTGCGGCATCGGCTATCTGCACACCGGCATCGAAAAGAACCTCGAAAGCCGCTACTGGACCCAGGGCGTCACGTTCGTGACCCGGATGGACTACCTGTCGCCGTTCTTCAACGAGACCGCCTACTGCCTCGGTGTGGAGAAGCTACTGGACATCACCGACGACATCCCCGAGCGCGCCAGCGTCATCCGGGTTTTGATGATGGAGCTCAACCGGATGTCCTCACACCTGGTCGCACTCGCGACCGGTGGCATGGAGCTCGGCGCGCTCTCGGTGATGCTGTTCGGTTTCCGCGAACGCGAGCTGGTGCTCGACATCTTCGAGGCGATCACCGGCCTGCGGATGAACCACCAGTACGTCCGGCCCGGCGGGGTGTCGGTGGACCTGCCCGGTGACGCGATTCCCATGATTCGCGACTTCCTCAAGCTGATGCCCAAGCGGCTCAAGGACATCGAGGACCTGCTGACCGAGAACTACATCTGGAAGGCCCGCACCAAGGGCGTGGGCTACCTGGACCTGACCGGGTGCATGGCGCTGGGCATCACCGGCCCGGTGCTGCGCTCGACGGGCCTGCCCTATGACGTGCGACGTGCGGAGCCCTACTGCGGCTACCAGGACTACGAGTTCGAGGTGATCACCGATGACGGCTGTGATGCCTACGGCCGCTACCTGATCCGCATCGCAGAGATCAAGGAGTCCCTGAAAATCGTCGAACAGTGTGTAGAAAAGTTGGCCAAGCTGCACGGAGAGCCCGTGATGGTCTCCGACCGCAAAATCGCCTGGCCGGCCGACCTGACCATCGGCCCGGACGGGCAGGGTAACTCCCGGGAGCACATCGGCTGGATCATGGGCCACTCGATGGAAGGCCTGATCCACCACTTCAAACGAGTCACCGAGGATCTGTGGGTGCCGCCGGGACAGGTCTTCGTCTCGGTCGAGTCACCCCGCGGCGAACTGGGGGTGCACATGGTCAGCGACGGTGGTACCCGCCCCTACCGGGTGCACTACCGGGATCCGTCGTTCACCAACCTGCAGGCGGTGGCCGCCATGAGCGAGGGCGGGCTGATCGCCGACGTGATCGCCGCGGTCGCCAGCATCGACCCGGTCATGGGCGGGGTGGACCGGTGAGCGCGCCGGGCGGCGAGATCGACAAGGTCGGCGTCAACAAGACCGGGCGCGGCCGGTTGATGCCGCCGACCGCCGGGACCGACGGCAACCGAGTCTTCCTGCAGTTGGGCCGGCAGCCAGAAGAACCCAATCAGTTCAACCATCCCGGCGCTCCGACCAGCTACTCCCCCGACGTGCGAGCCCAACTGGAGGCCGACGCCAAGGAGATCATCGGCCGCTACCCCCAACCGCGCTCGGCGATCCTGCCGCTGCTGCACCTGGTGCAATCGCAGGACACCTACGTCACCCCGGCGGGGCTGTCGTTCGTCGCGGAGCTGCTCGGACTGACCAGCGCCGACGTCGCCGGGGTCGCGTCGTTCTATTCGATGTACCGGCGTGATCCGACCGGCAAGTACCTGGTCGGCGTCTGCACCAACACATTGTGCGCGGTGATGGGCGGCGATGCCATTTACGACGAACTCAAGGAACACCTGGGCCTGGAGAACGGAGCGAACGACACCACCGCGGACGGGTCGGTCACCCTGCAGCACATCGAGTGCAACGCCGCCTGCGACTACGCGCCGGTGATGATGGTCAACTGGGAGTTCTTCGACAATCAGACTCCGGAATCGGCGCGCGAACTGGTCGACAAGTTGCGCGACGATGCCGAGGTGCGGCCCACCCGCGGGATGCCGCTGTGCGGTTTCGCGGCCACCGAACGGATTCTCGCCGGCTTCCCCGACGAACGCTCCGACGACGGCCAAGGCGGTGCCGGCACGGCGACGCTGGCCGGCCTGCAGGTGGCCCGCGAGCGCGGAATGACGGCACCGGAGCCCGGCAGCAACGCCGATAGGGGTGCGAAATGACCCTTACCAAAGGAACACCGCCCGAGGGCACACCGCTGACCCCGGTGCTCAGCAGCTACTGGGACGAACCCGAGTCCTGGACGCTGGAGACCTACCGCCGCCATGACGGCTACGTCGGTATGAAGCGCGCGCTGGCGATGACACCCGACGAGGTCATCGAACTGGTCAAGGACTCCGGGTTGCGTGGCCGAGGCGGCGCCGGATTCTCCACCGGCACCAAGTGGTCCTTTGTCCCCCAGGGCGACGAAGGGGCTGGCGCCAAGCCGCACTACCTGCTGGTCAATGCCGACGAGTCCGAGCCCGGCACCTGCAAGGACATGCCGCTGCTGTTAGCGACACCGCATGTGCTCATCGAGGGCATGATCGTGTGCTGCTACGCGATCCGTGCCCGTCACGCTTTCATCTACATCCGCGGCGAGGTGCTGCCGGTGGTGCGGCGGCTGCAGGCCGCGGTCGCCGAGGCGTATGCGGCGGGTTTGCTGGGCACCGATATCGGCGGCAGCGGCTTCGACCTGGACATCACCGTGCACGCCGGAGCAGGCGCCTACATCTGCGGCGAGGAGACCGCGCTGATCGAGTCGCTGGAGGGCTATCGGGGCCAGCCGCGGCTGCGCCCGCCGTTCCCCGCGGTGGCCGGGTTGTACGCGTCGCCGACGGTGGTCAACAACGTCGAATCGATCGCCAGCGTGCCGTCGATCCTGCGCAACGGCCCGGAGTGGTTCCGGTCCATGGGCACCGAGAAGTCTCGCGGTTTCACCCTGTATTCGCTGTCCGGGCATGTCAACCGGCCCGGCCAGTATGAGGCGCCGCTGGGTATCACGCTGCGCGAACTGCTCGGCTACGCCGGCGGGATACGCGACGGACACCGGTTGAAGTTCTGGACGCCGGGCGGATCGTCGACCCCGATCCTGACCGAGGAGCACCTCGACGTCCCGTTGGACTACGAGGGCATGGCATCGGTGGGATCGATGCTGGGCACCAAGGCATTGCAGATCTTCGACGAGACCACCTGCGTGGTGCGCGCTGCCGGTCGCTGGTCGGAGTTCTACAAGCACGAGTCCTGCGGCAAGTGCACGCCGTGTCGTGAGGGCACCTACTGGCTGGTGCCCATCTACGAACGATTGGAATCGGGCCGCGGCACTCCGGAAGACCTCGACACCCTGCTGGACATCGCCGACGTCCTGTTCGGAAAGTCGTTCTGTGCCTTGGGTGATGGCGCGGCCATGCCGGTGAAGTCATCGATCCAGTACTTCCGTGACGAATACATCGCCCACCTCGAGGGGGGCTGCCCGTTCGACCCGAAAGCGAGCATGTTCGTGCCAGGTGGAGCAGCAGGCGGTGTGGCGTGACTCAAACTTCTCAGCCGGACGGCCAGGAGTCGGTGACCCTCACCATCGACGACCAACAGGTCACAGTCCCCAAGGGCACCTTGATCATCCGGGCCGCCGAGCAGTTGGGCATCGAGGTCCCGCGGTTCTGCGACCACCCGCTGCTGGATCCGGTGGCCTGGTGCCGGCAGTGCATGGTCGAGGTGGAGGGCCAGCGCAAGCCACAGCCGTCGTGCGCGGTGGCTGCCACCGACGGCATGGTGGTGCGTACCCAGCACACCTCCGCCGAGGCCGACCGGGCCCAGCACCTGGTGATGGAACTGCTGCTGATCAACCACCCGCTGGACTGCCCGACCTGCGACAAGGGCGGTGAGTGCCCGCTGCAGAACCAGGCGATGTCGCACGGCCGCACCGAGACTCGCTTCGAAGAGGCCAAGCGCCAATACCCCAAGCCGATAAACATCTCCTCGCAGGTGCTGCTGGACCGCGACCGCTGCATCCTGTGTGCACGCTGCACCCGGTTCGCCAACGAGATCGCCGGGGACAAACTCATCGAGATGATGGATCGCGGCGCCCTGCAGCAGGTCGGCATCTACACCGACACGCCGTTCGACTCCTACTTCTCGGGCAACACCGTGCAGATCTGCCCGGTGGGCGCTCTCACCGGCGCCTCCTACCGGTTCCGGGCCCGCCCCTTCGACCTGGTGTCCACCCCCACCGTCTGCGAGCACTGCGCCGGCGGCTGCGCCGAACGCACCGACCACCGTCGCGGCAAGGTGATGCGACGGATGGCCGGCGAGGACCCGGACGTCAACGAGGAATGGAACTGCGACAAGGGCCGCTGGGCGTTCACCTACGCCACCCAAAGCGACCGGATCACCACACCGCTGGTCCGCGACGACAGCGGGAACCTGGTCCCCACCTCCTGGCCGCACGCGGCGGCGGTCGCGGCGCGCGGCCTGGCCGCCGCGCGTGGGCGCACCGGAGTGCTGGTCGGTGGGCGGGTAGCGGCCGAGGACGCCTACGGCTACGCCAAGTTCGCCCGGGTGGCGCTGCACAGCGACGACATCGACTTCCGGGCGCGCGCCCAGTCCGCCGAAGAGGCCGAGTTCCTGGCCGCTCGGGTGGCAGGCCACGGGATCGAGGTCAGCTACGCCGATCTGCAGGCCGCGCCGGTGGTGCTGCTGGCTGGCCTGGAGCCCGAAGAAGAGGCACCGATGGTCTTCCTGCGGCTGCGCAAGGCGGCCCGCAAGAACGCCACCAAGGTGTTCAGCCTGGCGCCGTTCGCCGATCGCGGGCTGACCAAGATGTTCGGCACCCTGCTGGCAACCGTTCCCGGCGGCGAGGCGGCGGCGCTGGACGGCCTGCTCACCGGTGATATCGGACAATCGCTTCGCCAACCCGGCGCGGTGGTGCTCGTCGGCGAGCGGCTGGCGGCCTCACCGGGAGCACTGTCGGCGGCGATCCGGCTGGCAGACGCGACCGGCGCGAGGCTGGCCTGGGTGCCCCGCCGTGCCGGGGAACGCGGCGCACTGGACGCCGGTGCGCTGGCCGGCCTGCTCCCCGGCGGACGTCCGCTGGGTGATCCGGCGGCGCGGGCCGAGGTGGCGCAGGCGTGGGGTCTCGACGGTCCCGATGGCCTGCCGTCGCAGGCCGGGCGGGACACCGACGCCATCCTGGCGGCCGCGGCCGAGGGGACGTTGGGAGCGCTGGTGGTTGGCGGGGTGGAGCCGGCCGATTTGCCCGACCCGGCGGCGGCACTGGCGGCGTTGGACGCGGTCGGATTCCTGGTCAGCCTCGAGTTGCGGCACAGCGAAGTCACCGAACGCGCCGACGTGGTGCTGCCGATCGCTGCCGCCGCCGAGAAGTCCGGCACCTATGTCAACTGGGAGGGCCGCCACCGGCGGTTCGGTGTCGTGCTCGGTGACACCGGCGCCTTGCCCGACCGGCGGGTGCTCGACGTGATCGCCGAGGAGATGGGCGTCGCGCTGGGGCTGGCGACGCTGGAAGCGGCTCGCGACGAACTGGCGGGGCTGGGTGCCTGGTCCGGCGAGCGAGTCGCCGGCCCCGACGTCGCCGCGGTGTCACCGCCGCAGCCCGGATCCGGCGAAGCCGTGCTGGCCGGCTGGCGCATGCTGCTGGACGAGGGCCGTATGCAGGACGGTGAACCGAACCTGGCCGGCACCGCCCGCACGCCGGTGGCGCGCCTGTCGCCGTCGACGGCCGCCGATATCGGTGTGGCGGAAGGCGAGCCGGTCACGGTCAGCACCGACCACGGCAGCATCAGCTTGCCGCTGGCCATCACCGAGATGCCGGACAACGTGGTGTGGCTGCCGATGAATTCGCACGGCTGCGCGGTGCACCGGGATCTTGGGGTCACCCTCGGCGCGACGGTACAGATTGGACGCAGATCATGACCGATCCCTGGTGGTTGATGCTGGTCAAAGTGCTGGGCATCTTCATCTTTCTGATTCTGACGGTGGTTTTGGCGATCGTCATCGAACGAAAAGTCGTGGGCCGCATGCAGATGCGCCCCGGACCCAACCGGGTCGGGCCCAAGGGCTGGCTGCAGAGCTTGGCCGATGCGATCAAATTGGCGCTCAAGGAGGACATCACCCCCTTCAACGTCGACCGGGCGATCTACGCGTTGGCCCCGATCATCTCGACGGTGCCGGCGATCACCGCGTTCGCGGTGATCCCGCTCGGTCCGGAGGTCAGCATTTTCGGCCACCACACCGCATTACAGCTGGCGGACCTGCCGATCGCGGTGCTGTTCGTTCTGGCGATGTCCTCGATCGGGGTGTACGGGATCATCCTGGCCGGCTGGTCGTCCGGATCCGCTTATCCACTGCTCGGCGGAATCCGCTCCACCGCCCAGGTGATCTCCTACGAAGTCGCGATGGGCCTGGCGTTCGCGTCGGTGTTCCTCTACGCCGGGACAATGGCGACGTCGGGCATCGTGGCAGCCCAGGACCGGGCGTGGTTCGCGTTCCTGCTGATGCCGTCATTCATGGTGTATCTGACCGCGATGGTCGGAGAGACCAACCGGGCTCCGTTCGACCTGCCCGAGGCCGAAGGCGAGCTGGTCGGCGGCTTCCACACCGAATACTCGTCGCTGAAGTTCGCGCTGTTCTTCCTCGCCGAATACATCAACATGACCACGGTTTCGGCCGTCGCCGTCACGTTGTTCCTGGGCGGCTGGCACGCTCCGTTCCCGTTCAATATGTGGCCGGCCGCCAACACCGGCTGGTGGCCGCTGCTGTGGTTCACCGCCAAACTGTGGGGCTTCATCTTCGTCTACATCTGGCTGCGGGGCACCCTGCCCCGGCTGCGTTACGACCAGTTCATGGCGCTGGGCTGGAAGGTCCTGATCCCGGTGGCGCTGTCCTGGGTGCTGCTCGCCGCGGTGCTACGCAGCCTGCGCAACAACGGCTACGAGCACTGGCAGCTGGCACTGGCCGTCTTGAGCACACTGACCACCGTGGTGCTGCTCCTGGCGCTGCATCGCAAGTTCAGCACGTTGAACAGCCGCCTCGACCAATCCGCGCCGGCGGCTCCCCCAGGACAGCTCGTCGCATCCGAAGGTTCATTCCCGACACCACCGCTGCCGCAACGCAGTTCATCGCGGGTCAAGGAGGACGTCAATGGCTAGTCTGCGAGACGCCCTGGCCGGGTTCGGCGTCACCTGGAAGACGATGTTCAAACGGCCGATCAACGACGGCTACCCCGAACACAAGAAGCCTACGGCGCCGCGCTACCACGGCCGCCACCAACTCAACCGGCATCCGGACGGGCTGGAGAAGTGCATCGGCTGCGAGTTGTGTGCGTGGGCCTGCCCGGCTGATGCGATCTACGTGGAGGCCGCCGACAACACCGATGAGGAGCGCTTCTCCCCCGGTGAGCGCTACGGCCGGGTCTACCAGATCAACTACCTGCGCTGCATCGGGTGCGGCCTGTGCATCGAAGCTTGCCCCACCCGCGCGCTAACCATGACCAACGAGTACGAAATGGCCGCCGACAACCGCGCCGAACTGATCTGGGAGCGCGACCAGCTGCTGGCGCCGCTGGAACCCGGCATGGTCGCGCCGCCGCACGCGATGCCGCCCGGCGCCACCGAAAAGGACTACTACTTGGGTCGAGTCAGCCCGGCCGGGCTCGATGCCGAGCCAGACCTGTTCGTGATGCTCGACCGAGTCAAGCAGGGCAAAGCCTAATGGGCACCACGCTGCTCGCCGCCGACATCGTCATCCGCACCTCGACCGGGGAAGCGGTGGCGTTCTGGGTCCTGGGCGCCATCGCCGTCATCGGCGCCATCGGCGTCGTCACCGCCGCCAAAGCGGTGTACTCGGCATTGTTCCTGGCGATGACGATGCTGATCCTGGCGGTGTTCTACTTCGTCCAAGACGCCATGTTCCTCGGCGTAGTGCAGATCGTCGTCTACACCGGCGCGGTGATGATGCTGTTCCTGTTCGTGATGATGCTGATCGGTGTCGACTCCGCAGAGTCCCTGGTGGAGACCCTGCGCGGCCAGCGGATCGCCGCCACGCTCGCCGGTATCGGTTTCGGGATGCTGCTGATCGCCGGAATCGGCAGCGCCACAATGCACCTGCGCAGCATCGGCGCGCCCGCGGCGACCGACACCGGCTCGGCGGACCTGAGCCAGCACAACGTCGAGGGTCTGGCGGCACTGATCTTCACCCGCTACCTCTGGGCGTTCGAGCTCACCAGCGCGCTGTTGATCACCGCGGTGCTCGCCGCCATGGTGCTGACGCACCGTGAGCGGCTGCAGCCGCGAATGACGCAGCGGGAGCTGTCCATCCAGCGCTTCCAGTCCGGCCGGCGGGCCACCCCGCTGCCCACCCCCGGCGTCTACGCCCGTCACAACGCCGTCGACATCGCCGCGCGCCTGCCCGACGGGACCTACTCGGAGCTGTCGGTGTCGGACACCTTGACGCACCGCTGGGTCGGCGCCACCGGCAACGCGGCACACGCCAGCGCCAGCGCCATCGCCGCCGACGATGCAGAGCGAAGCGATGCTGAGGAGCGGCGTATCAGCACCGTCGCGACCAACGGGGAGGAGTCGGACCAGTGAATCCGGAGAACTACCTGTACCTGTCGGCGATGCTGTTCACCATCGGCGCCACCGGAGTGCTGTTGCGGCGCAACGCACTGGTGATGTTCATGTGCGTCGAGCTGATGCTCAACGCCGCCAACCTGGCGTTCGTCACGTTCGCGCGGCTGCACTCCCAGCTCGACGGCCAGATGGTGGCGTTCTTCACCATGGTGGTCGCCGCCTGCGAGGTGGTGATCGGCCTGGCCATCATCATGACGATCTTCCGGGCCCGGCGATCCGCCTCGGTCGACGACGCGAACCTACTGCGCGGCTAGGAGTTGGGGAGCTCTATGACGAATCTGAGTCAGCTGAGCTGGCTGCTGGTGGCCCTGCCGACGGCCGGCGCGCTGATCCTGCTACTCGGCGGGCGCCGAACCGATCGGTGGGGGCACCTGCTGGCCTGCGCCACGGTGCTCGGCTCGTTCGGGATCGGGCTGGTCCTGCTGGCCGACATGCTGGGCCGCGACGGCGAAGACCGGGCGATTCACACGCACCTGTTCAGCTGGGTGCCGGTCGGTGCCCTGCACGTCGACTTCGGGGTCCTGATAGACCAGCTGTCGATCTGCTTCGTCCTGCTGATCAGCGGCGTCGGCGCATTGATCCACATCTACTCGACCGGCTACATGAAGCACGACCCCGACCGGCGGCGCTTTTTCGCCTACCTGAACCTGTTCGTCGCGGCGATGCTGCTGCTGGTCGTCGCCGACAACTACCTGGGACTCTATGTCGGCTGGGAAGGCGTCGGTCTGGCCTCCTACCTGCTGATCGGCTTCTGGTACGCCAAACCGGTAGCGGCCGCGGCCGGCAAGAAGGCGTTCGTGTCCAACCGGGTCGGCGACATCGGGCTGTCGCTGGCCATGTTCGTGATGTTCGCCGGCTTCGGCACGCTGTCCTACGACGGTCTGTTCGGCGCGGTCGGCGACGCCGGCCCCAGCGGGCTGACCACCGCCATCGGTCTGCTGCTGCTCGTCGGTGCCTGCGCCAAGTCCGCGCAGGTTCCGTTGCAGGCCTGGTTGTTCGACGCCATGGAAGGTCCCACCCCGGTGTCGGCACTGATCCACGCCGCCACCATGGTGACCGCCGGCGTCTATCTGATCGTGCGGTCCGGCCCGGTGTTCGACTTGTCCCCTGACGCCCGGCTGGCGGTGGTCGTCGTCGGTGCCCTCACGCTGCTGTTCGGCGCGATCATCGGCTGCGCCAACGACGACATCAAGAGGGCATTGGCCGCCTCCACGGTGAGCCAGATCGGCTACATGGTGCTGGCTGCGGGCCTGGGCCCGGCCGGCTACGCGGTGGCGATCATGCACCTGCTCACCCACGGCTTCTTCAAGGCCGGACTGTTCCTGGGCTCCGGGTCGGTGATGCACGGGATGAACGACGAACAGGACATGCGCCGCTACGGCGCCTTGCGCAGCTTCATGCCGGTGACGTTCGCGACGTTCGGGCTGTGTTATCTGGCGATCATCGGGGTGCCGCCGTTCGCCGGGTACTGGTCCAAGGACGCCATCATCGAGGCCGCCCTGGCCTCCGGCGGCACCCGCGGCTGGGTGCTGGGGGCCGTCACCATCCTGGGCGCCGGCATCACCGCCTTCTACATGACCCGGGTGATGCTGATGACGTTCGGCGGCGAGCGCCGCTGGGCGGCCGACGAGAGCGAGGTGAGCGCCGAGCGCGCGCTGCAGCACCCGCACGAATCGCCGCGGGTGATGACCTGGCCGATGATCGTGCTGGCCCTCGGCGCGGTGTTCGCCGGCGGTGTGTTCGCGATCGGCGGGCGACTCGAGCACTGGCTGGAACCGGTAGTCACCCGAGTGGCACCGGTTGCCGAGCACGCACACGCCATCCCAGCCTGGCTCACCGGCGCGATCACCCTGGGAGTTGTCCTGCTCGGTGTTGCGGTGGCCTACAACATGTACGGCCGCAAGCCGATACCGATCACCGCGCCCACCGACGTGTCGGCGCTGACGGTGGCGGCCCGCAAGTATCTCTACGGCGATGCCTTCAACGAGGAGGTGCTCATGCGTCCGGGTAACCGACTGGCACAAGGCCTGGTGAGCGTCGACGACCGGGTGGTGGACGGCTCGGTCAACACGACGGCCGGGCTGGTGGCGATCACGTCATACCTGATGCGGCGCCTGCAGACCGGGTTCGTGCGCTCCTACGCGCTGACGATGCTGGCCGGTACGGTCCTGGTCGTCGCGGTCGTGCTGGCGGTGCAGCTGTGAGCAATAACGTGCCCTGGCTGAGCCTGCTGTGGTTGGTGCCGCTGGTCGGTGCCGGATTGGTCATCATGTTGCCGGCCCGACTTGCCGCACTGGCGAAGTGGACCGGCCTGCTGGTGAGCCTTGCGACGCTGGCGATCGCGATCGTGGTCACCGTCGGGTTCGACACGACCCCGGTGGCCGCGCCCTACCAGTTCGTCGAATCGCACTCCTGGATACCGGCGTTCGGGGCGAGCTACACGCTCGGGGTGGACGGTATCGCGGTGATCCTGGCGCTGCTGACCGCCGGGCTGGTACCCCTGCTGATGCTGGCCGGCTGGAACGACGGCGAGAGAGCCGATCGCAGGACTCGCGGCCCGCACGCGTTCACGGCGCTGACGCTGACCGTCGAGGCGATGGTGTTGATCTCGCTGGTCTCGCTGGACGTGCTGCTGTTCTACGTGTTCTTCGAGGCGATGCTGATCCCGATGTACTTCATGATCGGCGGATTCGGAAACGGCGCCAAGCGTTCCCAAGCGGCCCTGAAGTTCCTGCTGTACAACCTGTTCGGCGGTCTGATCATGCTGGCCGCGGTGATCGGGGTGTACGTGGTGAGCTCCGGCGAAGGCGGCTCCGGCGGCACCTTCGACTTCCGTGAACTGGTCTCGATCTTCTCGCCGGCGACCACCACCGTGGATCCGGGCGTACTCAAGCTGCTGTTCGCCGGCTTCATGTTCGCCTTCGCGGTCAAGGCCCCGCTGTGGCCGCTGCACCGGTGGCTGCCCGACGCGGCCGTGGAATCCACCCCGGCGACCGCGGTGCTGATGATGGCGGTCATGGACAAGGTGGGGACCTTCGGGATGCTGCGGTACTGCCTGCAGCTGTTCCCCGACGCCTCAACGTATTTCCGGCCGGCCATCATCGTGCTGGCGGTGATCGGCGTGGTCTACGGCGCGATGGTGGCGATCGGCCAGCGCGACATGATGCGGTTGATCGCCTACACCTCAATCTCGCACTTCGGGTTCATCATCCTGGGCATCTTCGTGATGACCAGCCAGGGACAGAGCGGGTCGACGCTGTACATGCTCAACCACGGGTTGTCCACTGCGGCGCTGTTCCTGATCGCCGGATTCCTGGTCGCGCGGCGCGACGGTGCCCGGGCGATTTCGGACTACGGCGGCGTACAGAAGGTAGCGCCGGTGATGGCCGGCACCTTCATGGTCGCCGCCATGGCCACCCTGTCGCTGCCCGGCCTAGCCCCGTTCATCAGTGAGTTCCTGGTCTTGATCGGCACGTTCAACCGGTATTGGGTTGCGGCGGCGGTCGGTTCCACGGCGCTGGTGTTGTCGTCGATCTACATGTTGTGGCTGTATCAGCGGGTGATGACCGGTCCGGTCACCGAGGGCAACGAACGGATCCGCGATCTGGTGCCGCGGGAGTTGCTGGTCGTCACACCGTTGATCGCGCTGCTGCTGTTCCTCGGCTTCTACCCCAAACCCGCGCTGGACATCATCAATCCGGGCGTCGAGCACACCTTGACCACAATCGGTCAGACCGATCCGGCACCGCTGACCGCTGAGGGGGCGCACTGACCATGGCGGGCATGCCAATCCCATCCGTCGAATACAGCCTTCTCCTACCGCTGCTGATCGTCTTCGGCACCGCGGTGACCGGTGTGCTCTTCGAGGCGTTCATCGCGCGCCGGGCTCGCTACGTGATGCAGGTCCTGCTCGCTGTCGGCGGCCTGGTCGCGGCGTTCGCCGCCATCGTCGCAGTGGGCCGTGACCTGCCGACCGGCGGTCGCATCGCGGTACTGGGCGCGGTAGCCGTCGACGGGCCGGCACTGGTGCTGCAGGGCACCATCGTGCTGGTCGGGATCATGGCCGTGTTGTTCATCTCCGAGCGCAACATCGGTGCGGTCGTGCCCGAAGGTCCGGGCGCGGCAACAGCACCCGCCGCCTCCCCCGCACGCGCAGGCCTGGACACGTTCACCCCGCAGGCGTCGACCGTGCCGGACAGCGTCGCCGAACTCGACGCGGCACGCGCCGGGGTGACCCAGACCGAAGTGTTTCCGCTGACCGTGCTGGCGGTCGGCGGCATGATGGTGTTCCCCGCCGCCAATGACCTGGTCACCATGTTCGTGGCACTGGAAGTGCTCTCGCTGCCGCTGTATCTGCTCTGCGGGCTGGCCCGCTACCGCCGTCTGCTCTCACAAGAAGCGGCGCTGAAGTACTTCCTGTTGGGCGCGTTCTCCTCGGCGCTGTTCCTGTTCGGCGCCGCATTGCTCTACGGCGCCACCGGCACGCTGACGCTGCCGGACATCGGCGAGGAGTTGTTCGCCCACAGCGGCGACCCGCTGGCGCTGATCGGCGCCGGGCTGCTGCTGGTGGGCTTGTTCTTCAAAGTCGGCGCGGTGCCGTTCCATTCGTGGGTTCCCGACGTCTATGTCGGGGCGCCGACTCCGATCACCGGATTCATGGCCGCTGCCACCAAGGTCGCCGCGTTCGGGGCAATGCTGCGGATCCTCTACGTCGCACTGCCTGCGCTACATGACCACTGGCGCCCGCTGCTCTGGCTGATCGCGATACTGACCATGGTGGTCGCCACCATCGCGGCGATCACCCAGACCGAGATCAAGCGGATGCTGGCCTACTCCTCGATCGCCCACGCGGGCTTTGTGCTAACCGGTGTGCTGTCGGCGATCCCGGCGGGTATCTCCGCGACGCTGCTCTACCTGGTCGCCTACAGCTTCTCCACGGTGGGCGCCTTCGCGGTGGTGAACCTGATCCGCAGCTCCAGCGGCGAAGAGGAACTCGACATGTCCCGGTGGGCCGGGTTGGGCCGGCGTTACCCCGTTGTGGGCCTACTGTTTTCGATGTTCCTGCTGGCGTTCGCCGGTATTCCGCTGACCAGTGGTTTCATCGGCAAGTTCGCGGTGTTCAAGGCCGCTGCCGAGGGCGGCGCGGCACCACTGGTGGTGGTCGGCGTGATCGCCAGCGGTGTCGCCGCCTACTTCTATGTCCGGGTGATTGTGTTGATGTTCTTCACCGACTCCCCCTCCGACGCACCGCATCTGGTGCTGCCCAGCGTGTGGAGCAAGGCAGCCATCGCACTGTGCGCCGCGATCACCGTACTGTTGGGGGTGCTGCCGCAGCCGCTGCTCGACCTGGTGGACGCCGCAACCCAATTCGCGCAGTAACACAGCGTGCCCGTCGCGCGGCGGGTACACATGAGAGATGCACGACGAGTCATTTCAGCAGCTGGTCACCATGCTGGACTACACCATGTTCGTGGTGACCACGGCGACCGATCAGCGCGCCTCGGGGTGTCTGGTCGGCTTCGCCACCCAGACCAGCATCGAGCCGCCAAGGTTTCTGGTGGGAATGTCCAAGCGCAACCACACCTTCGAGGTGGCTGCCGAGTCCGAGCACTTGGCCGTTCACGTCCTGGCGCGCCGCGATATCGAGCTGGCCCGGCTGTTCGGCGGTCAGACGGGCGACGACATCGACAAGTTCGAGCGCTGCGCCTGGCACAGCGGTCCCGCGGGAATGCCTATCCTCGACGATGCGCCGTCCTGGTTCGTCGGCAAGACGCTACGGCGGATCGACCTCGGCGACCATATGGGCTACCTGTTGGAACCCGTGGCCGGATATGCCGCCCAGAGCGACGATGACCTGCTGTCGCTTTCCGACGTCGACGATCTCGAACCGGGTCACAAAGCCTGACGGGACGACCCGAGCAGCGCTTAGCCCGGCTCTCGCAGGGGAAGGCCGGCAGCCTGATAGATCGCGTCGATCACAGCCATGTTCTCGATCGCGTCCTCGGGGGTGGTGCGCACCGGCACGCCACGCAACACCGCGTCGGCGAACGCGTCGAGCTGGTAGGCATACGACGCCCGGTGGGTGAAACGCTCGACACGCTTGCCCTTGGACGAGCTGACCCGCAAGCGGTGGAAGTACTGCGGCATCAGCGGGTTGAGCGCTCGCAGCTCGCCGCGCTCGCCGATCACCCGGGCGCTGATCTGCAGCAGGTTCGATGACCACAGCGAGCAGCGGATGGTCCCGGTGTGCCCGGCCGGAAACCGCAGCTGCGCCGTCATGGCCCTGTCGACGAGCGGATCGCGCAACTTCGCCTGCGCGGAAACGACTTCCGGGGTAGCGCCGCCGAAGGTGCGGGCCATGTGCACCGCATAACAACCGGCGTCCATCAACGCCCCGCCAGCCAGCGCATAGTGATAGCGGATGTCGGAGAACCGGGGCAGCGGAAAGCTCAGTGCGGTGTCCACCTGCCGCAGCTCGCCCAGTTCCCCCGAGGCGATGATCTCTTCGATGCGTGCCGTCATCGGGTGGTAGCGGTAGTGGAACGCCTCCATCACCACCCGGTCAGAGCCCGCGGCCGCCGCGGCCATCTCGCGGGCTTCCTCGGCGTTGGCGGTGAACGGCTTCTCGCACAGCACGTGCTTGCCGGCGTCGAGTGCGGCGCGCGTCCATCTGCCGTGCAGGTGGTTCGGCAGCGGGTTGTAGATGGCGTCGACCTCGGGATCGGCGATCAGCACGTTGTAGCTGTCATGCACCCGGCCGATGCCGTGTTTGGCAGCGAACGCACGAGCGCGCCCGATGTCGCGCGCTGCGACCGCGTTCACTACGACTTCAGGGTTGGCGGCAGCGGGTTTGAGCAGTGCCTCCGGGGTGATCCGCGCCGCTCCGAGCACGCCGATCCGGAGCGCAGCCGTGCTGCCGGTCACGCGTCGGCGCTCCGCTGCAGCCGGAACCCGGCCACCCGGCGGCCGGCGTGGGCCGGGTTGGTCATGTCGAGTACCCGGCGCGCCTGCTCGTGCACCGGAGTTGCGGGGTCGAGTACCGACAGGTAGACCTCGTGGGAGGCCAGGGATTCCACCGCGACGTCGAGGTAGCCGTCCACGTCCTCGACGTGGGTGGGCTCCGGGCCGCCTTGGAACAGCCAGCGCGGCGGGTCCGCCATGGTGTCCCAGGTGTCGGTGACCGCGGCGGCGAATTCAATGTGGTCGCGCTGGTTGGGCCTTCCGGGTGCGAACTCGGGACCACCGTATATCGCGATCACCACATCGGGGCGGGCCTCGCCGACCACCGAGGCGATCTTGGCGCGCAACTCCGGCGTATTGCGGATGTTGCTGTCCGGGAAGCCCCAGAAGTCAACGTGAGAAACCCCGACGATGGCCGCCGCCCGCCGTTGCTCATCCTCGCGCAGCGGTCCGGCCTGCGCCGGCTCCATGCCGGCGATGCCCGCTTCCCCACTGCTGGCCAGCGCGTAACGGACGGTCTTGCCGGCGGCGGTCCACTTCGCCACCGCGGCGGCGACGCCGTACTCGGGATCGTCCGGGTGCGGCACCAACACCAGCAGCGACGCCCAGTCTTGCGGAAAAGGCTGCGGCCCGGTGGGCCCGAACGGCTGAGCCATGGGTCTATGCCATCACACCGTGGGCGATGATGTCAGCGATCCGTAGCACCCAGTCATCGTCGAGATCGTCGTCGGGGCGCAACATCATGGCCAGCAAGGTTGCGCCGCCGATAATTTCGACGAGCCGGTCGGGGTCGACGTCGGTGCGCGCATCGCCGCGGCTCACCGAATCGGCCACCCAGTGGCGCATCACCTCGAATAGGCCCTGGAAACGTTCCAGGATGCGCTCGGTCAGCTCGGCGTTGCGGGCCATATCGGCGATCAGGCCGGGCAGGGCAGCCCGCACTACCGGGCTGGTGAAGGCGTCGCGCGCGCCGGCCATCATTGCCGTCAGGTCGCCGGACACGTCGCCCGGGGGCGCCGTCACGGCGCTCGGTGGCACTGAGAAAGCGGCCTCGTGCACCAGTTCGGCCTTGCTGGGCCAGCGGCGGTACAACGCGGTCTTGGTCGTGCCAGCGCGCTCGGCGACGGCCGCCAGGCTCAGATTCGAATATCCGACTTCGACAACCAGTTCCGCGGCGGCCCGCAATATGGCACCGTCAATGCGGGTATCACGGGGCCGTCCGGCGCCGGACCCCTTGTCAACGGCTGAAGGTTCTGCTTTCATAACGCTACCTGTCGTATCGTAATTACCTTAACGGAGGATACAACCGTGGTCGAGCAACCGACTGTGGAAAAAGACGTCGGCCGGATCCAACGGTCTAGCCGCGATGTCACCACACTGCCCACGGTAATGTCTCGCTGGCTTGCCACCCAGTTGCCCGGAGCAGCCGCGCCGGACATCACCGTGGAAAGCGGCGTCGACACGAACGGCATGTCGTCGGAAACAATCATGCTCACCGCCCGCTGGACGGCCGACGGTGCCCCGGTCGAACAGCGCTGGGTGATGCGGGTGGGGCCCGCCGCCGAAGACGTTCCGGTGTTTCCGACCTACCGACTTGATCACCAGTTCGAGGTGATGCGACTGGTGGGTGAACTCACCGACGTCCCAGTGCCGAAGGTCCGCTGGCTCGAACCGACCGGAGACGTGCTGGACCGGCCGTTCTTCTTGATGGACCGAGTCGACGGCGAGGTGCCACCCGACGTCATGCCCTATACCTTCGGCGGCAACTGGTTCGCCGATGCGACAGCCGAGCAGCAGCGGACCCTGCAGGACACCACCGTCGAAGTGCTCGCCAAGCTGCACGCCATCCCGAATGCCGAGCAGACCTTCGCCTTCCTCGACGAGGGGTCGCACGGGGACACCGCGCTGCACCGCCACTTCGAGGGAGTGCGGCAGTGGTACGAATTCGCGGTGCCCGACATGGGGCGCTCGCCGCTGTTGGACCGCGCCTTGGCCTGGCTGGAGGATAACTGGCCGGACGACGTGGCTGCCAGCGAAACAGTGTTGTGCTGGGGCGATTCGCGGGTCGGCAACGTGCTCTACCGCGACTTCCAGCCGGTCGCCGTGCTGGACTGGGAGATGGTGACCCTGGGGCCGCGCGAACTCGACGTGTCATGGGTTATCTTCGCGCACTTGGTATTCGAGGAACTCGCTGGACTGGCTGGGCTCCCCGGGCTGCCGCAGGTGTTGCGCGAGGACGACGTGCGGGCCAGCTACCAGAAGCTCACCGGCGTCGAACTCGGTGACCTGCACTGGTTCTACGTCTACGCCGGCGTGATGTGGGCGATCGTGTTCATGCGCACCGGGGCCCGTCGGGTGCACTTCGGGGAGATGGAAAAGCCCGAAAATCCCGAATCGTTGTTCTATCACGCCGGATTGCTCAAGAAGTTGATCGGAGAACAGAGCTGATGCTGGGGCCACTCGACGAATTCCCGGTTCACCAACTGCCACAGCCGATCGCCTGGCCGGGCTCCTCGGATCGCAACTTCTACGACCGGTGCTATCTGAACGCCCATGACCGCACCGGCGATATCTTCCTGATCACCGGGTGCGGCTACTACCCCAACCTCGGCGTCAAGGACGCCTACGTGCTGGTACGCCGCGGCGACACTCAGACCGCGGTGCACCTGTCCGACGCCATCGACCAAGACCGGCTCAATCAGCGCATCGGCGCTTACCGCATCGAGGTCACCGATCCGCTGCGCTCCCTGCGGGTGGTGATGGATGAGACCGAGGGCATCGCGTTGGATCTGCGCTGGGAGGGCCTCTTCGACCCGGTGCAGGAGCAGCGGCACATCCTGCGGACCGGCAACCGGGTGACCCTGGACGCGCAGCGCTTCGCTCAATTGGGCTCGTGGAGTGGGCAGATCGTGATCGATGGCGAGGAGATCGCCGTCGATCCCGAGGTCTGGATCGGGTCCCGCGACCGCTCCTGGGGCATCCGCCCGGTCGGTGAACGCGAACCGGCGGGGCGCCCCGCCGACCCGCCGTTCGACGGCATGTGGTGGCTGTATCTGCCGATGGCGTTCGAGGACTTCGCGGTGGTGATGATCATCCAGGAGGAGCCGGACGGCTTCCGCTCGCTCAACGACTGCAGCCGGGTCTGGCGCGATGGCCGTGTCGAGCAACTGGGTTGGCCGCGGATCTCCACGCGCTACCGCGCCGGCACCCGCATCGCCACCGGAGCCACCATCGAGGCCACCCGCCCAGATGGCACTCCGGTGGTGTTCGAGGTGGAATCCAAACTGCCGGTGCCTATTCACGTCGGCGGCGGCTACGGCGGCGACATCGACTGGCTGCACGGCGAGTGGAAGGGCGAGAAGTTCACCGAGCGCCTGACCTATGACATGACCGATCCGGGCATCCTCGGGCGCACCAGCTTCGGGATGATCGATCACGTGGGACGCGCGGTGTGCCGCGAGGGCGACGCTGCCCCGGTTGAGGGTTGGGGACTCTACGAGCACGGTGTGCTGGGCCGCCATGACCCGACGGGGTTCCCCGACTGGGTCACCATGGCACCCTAGGAGCTCGTCTCTTCTACGGCGTTCCATCGTGTCGGCCTGCACACTCAACGCCCTGAACGCACACTCAACGCAAGGGGCGAGAACCATTCGCCACGTCGGCGCTCGTTGACTGTGCATCTGAGGCATTGACTGTGCGGTCAAACCATGGCTGCATGCTCGCCCACCGCGCTAACCAGCCGCACCCTTGGCAGTGGATAGTTCCCTGACGATCGCCCCGACGACCGCCGGGGCGATCGGCGCAGCCTGGTAAACGCAGACGGTGTCGGCGATTCCGTCGACCCGGTCACGGATGCGCGCGGCCACCTGCGCCGGAGTACCGCACGCGGCGATGGTATGCAGGACCTCGTCGGTGATCCGGGCGCCCATCTGCGCCCATTGGCCCTGCTTGGACAGCGCGTTGAGCTCGGGCTGCAGATCCTGCCAGCCGTGCGCGGCCAGCACCGGCGCATACGCCGGAGTCGACGCATAGAAGCCAAGCAACATCCGGGCGGCGGCTTCGGCGGCCTCCCGCTCGGCATCGGTGGCGCCGGTGGCCACGATGATCTCCGGCACGACCCGGAAATCCTCGGCACGACGTCCGGCTTGGGTAAGCCCCGCACGCACCGCGGACATGGTGCTCTCATGCAGGAATCGCTTGGTGGAGAACGGCATCACCAGCAGGCCATCGGCGTGCGCGGCGGCCGCGCGGGTCAGCCGCGGCCCCAGCGCGCCGACATAGATCGGCGGTGGACCGTACGGGTTCGGGCCGGGGCTGAACGTAGGAGTCATCAACGTGTGCCGGTAATAGTCGCCCCGAAAATCCAAGCGGGCGCCGGTGTTCCAGGATTCGAAAATCGCCCGCAGCGCCGCAACGAGTTCGACCATGCGGTCCACCGGGCGATCGAAGGCGGCGCCGAATCGCTTCTCGATCTGGGCACGCACCTGCGTGCCCAGCCCCAGAACGAAGCGCCCGCCACTGAGCAACTGGTGATCGTTGGCCTGGTGCGCCAAATGGATCGGATTGCGGGGGAACGCGATCGCGACGTTGGTCATCAGGTCCAGGCCGCCCACACCGGCGGCCAGCGTCAACGGCGCGAACACATCGTGCGGGCCTTCGAAGGTGAAGACCCCGCTGACCCCGGCGTCACGCAGCTCCCGCGCCTGATCGACGACACCGGTCAGCCCGCTGAGGGCAGTGAGTACCTTCAACGCGCTCCCGCAGCCTTAACTGATCTCGGAACCGACGGCCAAGCCGCCCGCGGATCCGGTGGCCAGATCCACCAGGTCGCGAAGCTCCCGGTTCACCACTGCAGGGTGTTCGAGGATCGAGCAGTGTCCTCCGCTGACCTCGACGAACCGAGCGAGATTGGGTGCGGCGTCGGCGATCCGCTGTGACGCCAGCAGCGGCAACAACCGGTCCCGGGTGCTGCCGATGACCAGGGTGGGCACGGTCAGACCATCGAGGTTGATGAACGATGCCGGACCGAGCGCGTCGACGAGCGCCCGCACCCAGTGGCCGCGGCTGGCGGCCGGTGTCTTGGCGAACAGGTCGCAGATCAACGAGGTGACCCACGGATCGGCCTCACCGCCGACGGCGAGCATGTGCACGAATCGCCGCACCGCCAGGTTCGCCGGGCCGACGATCGGCACATTGCCAAACGCCAGCAAACCGCGACGCGCCGCCTGCACCCGGGCCCGCTGCAGGGGCGGCGGCACCTGGAACAGCTCAACCTCGGCCAGCAAGTTGCCGATGGTGGTGTTGATCAACGCTACCGCATCGGCACGCTCGTGCACTCGGTGCCGGTGGCGGTCCGACCAGGCACTGATCGCCATGCCGCCCATCGAATGTCCGGCGATGACGGCACGTTCTCCCGGCTCCAGGGTCGCCTCCAGAACCGCGTCCAGATCCGATGCCAGGTGCGTCAGGCTGTATCCGCCGCGCTTGGGCACCCCGCTGCGACCGTGGCCGCGGTGGTCGTAGGCGATCACCCGATGATCGGCACTCAAGTCGGCAATCTGATGTCCCCACACGCCGATGGCGCAGGTGATTCCGTGCGCCAGCACGATCGGGTAACCGTCGGCCGGCCCGAAGACCTGGGTGTGCAGCTTTGTTCCGTCGGCCGCCCGAACCGCCATAGTGCGGGCCGGCGGCAGTTCCGCCGGGAATGTGCCGACACTTCGCCGCCGACTGGACCGTTGAGCACTCATCGCCACCTCATCGGAAATGCGGCAACGCTGCCGCATCGCGAGCATACGCCTGCGTGGACTAGGTTTTCACCGAAAGGACTACTGACGAAGGGTTCGCCCATGCGCGCGGTACAGATTTCACAACTCGACGGACCGGCAGCTGCCCAGGTGGTCGATCTCGACGAGCCGGCTGGTGAGGGCCTGGTGGTCATCGATATCCACGCCGCCGGAGTGGCGTTTCCCGATGTGCTGCAGTCCCGCGGGCTCTATCAACACAAGCCGGAGCTGCCGTTCGTACCGGGCGGCGAGGCGGCCGGTGTGGTGCGCAGCGCCCCGGCCGGCGCGCATGTGCGCCCCGGTGACCGCGTGGCGGTATTGACCATGCTCAACGGCGGGATGGCACAGGTGATCGCGGTGCCCGCCGCCCAGGTGTTCAAACTGCCGGACACGGTGTCGTTCGAGGCCGGTGCCGGACTGCTGTTCAACGACCTGACCGTGCTGTTCGCGCTGACCACGCGCGGCCAGCTGACCGAAGGCGCCACGGTGCTGGTGCACGGCGCCGCCGGCGGGATCGGTACCTCCACGCTGCGGCTGGCCGGACCGCTGGGGGCCTCCCGGGTGATCGCCGTGGTCTCGACCGAGGCTAAAGCCGAGGTGGCCCGGGCTGCCGGCGCCACCGACACGGTGCTCGCCGATGGGTTCCGCGAGGCGGTGGCCGAGCTGACCGGCGGGCGCGGCGTGGACCTGGTGCTCGACCCCGTCGGCGGTGACCGTGTCACCGACTCACTGCGCTCGCTGGCCCCCGGCGGAAAGCTGTTAGTAGTGGGCTTCACCGGCGGCGACATCCCGACGGTGAAGGTGAACCGGCTGCTGCTCAACAACGTCGACGTAGTCGGCGTTGGCTGGGGTGCGTGGGTGATGTCGCATCCGGGAGAGCTGGAGCGCCAGTGGGAGGCGTTGGCGCCGCTGCTGGCCTCCGGGAAGGTGGCCGCGCCGCAACCGGATGTGTTCGGCCTCGATCGAGCCGCTGATGCGTTGGCCGCGTTGGAGAATCGCACCGCGGCGGGAAAGGTCGTGCTGCGGATGCGCGACTAGGTTGCCCGGGCAGCGAGCCGAATCCTTTTACCGCTGCGCCGTCCGTAAACACCTTCGGCGTTGCTCCGGAGCGACTCTCGGTGGCCAGTCGTAGCCTCGGCACCATCCACCCAGGAGGTGCCCAATGAAAGTCCTTGTAGCGACAAGGTTCACCCAGGGCCGCCGCAGCGGCGACTACTGCTACTGCGTCGAAGGTGAACCCGTATGGATCCAGGAGCCCTGCGACCGAGACCGACGAGATCCCAACGGCGGTTGCGGGTGCAGTCGCGGTTTCGCCGGCGCAGCGTCCCACCGAGCAACCACCACAGCGCGGGTGGCAGATCTGACACTGACCCGTGACGAGCTCATCACTGCGATGCGAATGAGCCTCGCCGACGGCGGATGGCCAGTCGAGTGGGCCAGCGCCGTCATCGATGACAATCTGGCCATCGCGTCCGCGTATCCGACCGGAACGATCCTGGAACGCAAATTCGACGAATACCGGGCACGAGCCGCCTAGCCGCTATCTCGTGCAGCTAGTTGACCAACAATGTTGACCAACCCTGGTCAAGTACCTAGCATCGATGCCGTGAAGCAGGTCAAGGTCCAGTACGCGAAGACACACCTATCCGCGCTGATCGCCGCCGTCGAGGACGGCGAGGAGTTTGTCATCGCCCGCGGCGACCACCCGGCCGCCCGCCTGGTCCCGCTGGCCAGCCAACATGACCGCGAACTCGGCTTCGTCACCTATGCGGTTCCCAAGGAGTTCTTCGACCCACTGCCCGAAGACGAACTCACCGCATGGCAGTGACGTACCTGCTGGACACCCATGCTCTGCTGTGGGCACTCACCGCCCCGGCCCGCCTGGGACCCAGCGCCCGCGAAGTCCTTACCGATCGGTCCGTTCCCGTCGTCGTGTCGACGGTGTCAGCCTGGGAACTGTCCACCAAGCAGCGGCTGGGCAAGCTTCCTCAAGCGGATGCAATCCTTGGCGCCTATTCGAGGCATCTTGATCGCTTGGGCGCCGCCAGATTGCCGATCACCGAGGAACACGCGTTGCTGGCCGGACGACTCGACTGGGATCATCGGGACCCGTTCGACCGTATGCTGGCGGCTCAGGCGATCATCGAATCGATGACCCTCATCACCGGTGATGCCGCCTTTGCCGGTCTTGCCGGCGTTCCGGTGTTGTGGTGACCGCTTACGGGTCACCAGATCAGTACCGAGATTTTCGAAACGAGAGGAATCCGATGCCGGACCAGCGTTCTCCGCACAGTGCCAGCGCCCTGCTCGACGCTGTCGAGCAATCACCGAAAGCTGTGGCGGTACACGATAAGTCGGCGTGGGTCGGAATCTTCGCCGCCGACGGGCAGGTGAATGATCCCGTCGGGTCGACTCCCCATGTCGGCACGGCCGCCATCGGGCGGTTCTTCGATACCTTCATCGCACCGAACACCATCGCCTTCGATGTGCAGCACGATGTGGTCGCCGGCATGTCGGTGCTACGTGACCTCACGGTGCACACCACGATGTCGACGGGTGTCACCATGCATATCCCGATGCACCTGCGCTATGACCTGGCCGCGCACGGGCCGGATGGCTCGCTGAAGATTCAGAGGTTGTTCGCGCACTGGGAGCTGCAGAAGATGGTCGGACAGTTGCTGACCTCAGGTGGCCGCGGCCTGCTGGCCTCGGTGATCCTGGGCCCCCAGCTGATTCGGCACCAAGGGCTTTCTGGCTGCGCTGGATTCCTGCGCGGCCTTGCCGGCGTGCGCAAGCGCGGGAAGCGTCGGGTCGAAGACCTTGTCGCGGCGCTCGCGCAGGGTGACGCGGCCGCGGTTTCGGCACTTCTCACTCCCCATGCCACGCTGAGTCTGGACGGTGTTTCGGAGGCCTCGGTTGCCGAGTTCGTCTCATCGGCACAGCACCTGACGGTCGAAAAACTCTTGGCCGCAGGGCATACCGTCACTGCGACGGTGCACCTGGACGGCCGGCGCGGGGTGGGATTGTTCGAGTTCGCCAAGGAGGACGAAGGCCGGGACGCGATTTCCGCTGTCCGCCTCTATATCTGAGGCGGACAGCTACAGCACGCCGGGAATGATCGCCTTGCGATCAGGCGGGTAGTCGGGGAACTTCTGCCGGTACCACTTGTGGGTGGCCATCGCCCTGGGCCCCAGGTTGGCGATGGAGAAGAACAGGAAGATCAGGCCGGGAACCGTCCACGCCATGATCGCCCAGCCCGCCCACAAGACGAGCTCACCGAAGTAGTTGCCCGAAGACACCCAGCGATACACCCCGCCGTAGGGGATGCTGTACCCGCTGCTGCCGTCGGCGCGCAGGCCGATCAGGATGCGATCCGCCTGGAAGTTGATCCCCCAGCCGATCACCGCCACGGCCAAGCCCACGATGAAGCGGGGGTCGACAAACCAATGCTCCTGCTGCAAGTGCGGGGCCAGGGCCACGGCGTAGCCGTTGGCGAAACCGTTGACGGCGTTGAAGACGAAGCCGAAGGCGATACCGGAGATGGGGAAACGTTTGTCATCGCCCTTGCGGCTCAGCGGATAGATCAACCCGCGGTAGAGATAGTGGCATTGCCATAGTGCGTACAACACGATCGCCGGTGTCCCATGCGAGTGTGCCACCAGCCAGAACGTCACGGTGAAAGCCCACCACTGCGGGCATTCGAACGTCAGCCAGCTGATCTTTCCCGGCAGCGTGAAGCGGTCCTCCGGGCTGGCGAAACGGCCATAAGGGTTGGTGAACCAGAAGCTGCTGGCGAAAGTGACGATCGTCAAGACGATCAGAAAGACAACAGCGGCGTGATACAGACCGGCCATGGGGAACCTCTCATCCAGGATGCTAGGCAGTAGTAGCACATACGGCCGGCGCGGTCGTGCCGCGGATGCGCAACTAGCCCCCGGAGTCGTCCCGCCTGCCGGGCGCGAAGTAGTCGAACGCGGCACGCATGTCGCTGAGCTTGCCGTCGGTGCCCTGCAGCGAGAGCGTCACGTGGCCAAAGGATTTGGCCCCCAGCCGCTTAGGGCTCGGGAACACTGACGCATCGTCGAGGAACAAGTGCGCCAGCTGCACCCGGCCGGTATCCGCGGTGGTGATGCGCTCGATGGCGCTCCACGGGATCACCCGGTTGCCGCTGCGCCGCCCGTAGACACCTTCGGCGTCGATGCGGACCTCGGCACCGGAGGAGAACAACCGCGCGACCAGCACCGCCACACCGAAACCGAAGAAGACGATTGCGATCCACCCGAAGACGTGCAGGGCCTGCGGCGACCAGCCACGGATCGGCCCCACCGGCCCGAACCCTCCGGCCAACCGCACTCCGATCAGGACGAACGCGACTGCGATGGCGAGCAGCGCTGCGATTTTGCGACGGTCCGGATGCGCTTCGAACGGCATGTGACCTCCCCTGTCGACGGGGACGACTCTAGTGCGCGACGGCGGAGGCGCCCCTACAACTGACGAGCTGCTAGGTCTCGCTGATGCGCGCCTTGAACTCCGGGCACTCGACCAGTGGCGTATGGGTGCAGGTCACCGCGTGAGTGAGGCTGTCGCGCATGCGGGTGAGGCGGGCGATCTCGTCATCGACTTGGCGAGCCTTCTCAGCCATTCGTGCACGTAGTTCAGTGTCGCTGGGTGTGGCCCGCAGGAACCGCTCGATCTGAGCAAGCGTGAATCCGGCCGCTTTGGCACAGCCGATGAGGGCGAGCCGGTCAAGCACCGCCGGTTCGTAGGTGCGGCGCAGGCCGTTGCGTTCACCGGAGCTGATCAGCCCGCGCCGCTCGTAGAACCGCAGCGCCGATGACGCTAGACCGGATCGACTCGCCACCTCAGCAATGTCCAGCATCGCCATCCCCTTGACTTGAAGCGTGGTTCAAGTCAGACACTAGCGACCAAGCGCCGCCAAGGAAAGGACACCGAGCGCCATGCCACTACATCCGCAGGTCCAAGCCCATCTGGAACGCCTGGCCGGCAGCAACTTTGCCGACCTGCACACCTTCACCCCCGAGCGGGTCCGCCAAGCCATGCGGCTGATGACCCAAAGCCTGGGCACCGGCGAAGCCGTCGCACGCGTTTGCGATCGAGTCATCTCCACGCCGGCCGGCGAGCTACCGGTTCGGATCTATCACCCGCAGCCAGACGAACGGCCTCCGGTGATCGTCTTCTTCCACGGCGGTGGCTTCGTGCTCGGCGACCTCGACACCCACGACGGGCTGGCCCGGGCACTGGCGAGCCGCACCGGCCGCGTCGTCGTCTCGGTGGACTATCCGCTGGCACCCGAGCACAAGTACCCGGCGGCGATCAACGCCGGCTTCGCTGCCACGCAGTGGGTTGCCCTTAACGCGGGCGAATTCGGCGCCGACGGCACAGACATCGCTGTCGCCGGTGACAGTGCCGGCGGCAATCTCGCTGCTGTGGTCGCGCTGATGGCTCGCGACGCCGGCGGCCCGGCCATCACGCACCAGGTATTGATATACCCGGACTTGGACTTTCGGCGATCGAACGTCTCCATCCAGGAATTCGCGGGGCAGTACGGCAACATCAGTCGAGCGACCCAGCAGTGGTTCATGAACCACTACCTCAACGGCGATCACGAGAAGCTGGATGCTCACGTCTCGCCGCTGCTGGCGCCCCGCCTCGAGCAGCTTCCTCCGGCGTTCATCGTCACCGCCGAATTCGATGCCCTGCGCGACGAGGGCGAACAGTACGGCGCACGACTCCAGGAATCAGGAGTTCCCACCACCGTCAATCGCTATGCCGGAATGATCCACGAGTTCATGCGCTGGCCGTTCGACGACGCGGCCCGGGCGCTCGACGACATCGCCACCGCCCTCCCCGCCACGCCCCCGGCTCGGCGCTGACGGCCGCCGAATTGAGCCGAGGCAATATACGTTGCGTCTGGCCAGCTATCGCCTAGTCTATTTACTGGACAATGTGTCCAGTGAAATCAATGACGCAAGGAGCACGAGGCGATGCCACCCACGGCCAGCTCCCTGGGGCCGCAGCCGGCGAAGTACGACCCCGAGTGGGTGCGAGCGAAGTACGCGCTGGAACGCGACAAGCGGATGCGTCCCGAGGCCGTGGGCCAGTTCATCGAGGTCACCGCCGATTTCTCGCACTACGCCGACGATCCGTGGACGCAGCGCGTCGAGCGCGATCCGGTGCACGACCATGTCCAGGTAGCGATCATCGGCGCCGGCCTGGGGAGCCTCATCGCCGCCGCTCGGCTACAGGAATCCGGGATCGACGACATCAGGATGATCGACACCGCCGGTGACTTCGGCGGTACTTGGTACTGGAACCGCTACCCCGGCGTGCAGTGCGATGTCGAGTCCTACATCTATCTGCCACTGCTCGAAGAGCTGAATTACGTACCCACCGAGCGGTACGCACACGGCCCGGAGATCCGCGAGCACCTGCAAAACATCGCCAAGCACTACCGCCTGTACGACAACGCCTTGCTGGGCACCACGGTCACCGGCCTGCACTGGGACGACGCGGCCAAGCGCTGGCAGATCACCACCGATCGCGGCGACGCGTTTACCGCCACGCTGGTCGCGGTCTCGCCCGGATCGCTCACCCGGCCGAAACTTCCTGGCATTGCCGGCATCAACGAATTCCGCGGACACACCTTCCACACCAGCCGCTGGGACTTCGGCTACACCGGTGGCGACGAATCCGGTGGGCTGACCAAACTGTCCGACAAGCGCGTCGGTGTCATCGGTACCGGTTCCACTGGGCTGCAGTGCATCCCGCATCTCGGAGAGTGGGCGCAGCAGCTCTATGTCTTCCAGCGCACCCCGAGCACCGTCTCGGTGCGGGGCAACCGACCCACCGACCCCGCGTGGGCGGCGAGCCTGCAGCCGGGCTGGCAGCGCGAACGCATGGAGAACTTCACTCGCGTCACGTGCGGGGTAGAGATGGACCTCGACCTCACCAATGACGGCTGGACGCAGAAGGCCCTGGAACTGAGTGAGCCCGCGGTGATCCGCGAGACTCAACGCCTCGGCCGACAGATGACCCCCGAGGAGATCGCCGACTTCCTGTTCCGCGCCGACTACGTGGCGATGCAACGGCTGCGCGCCCGAATCGACGAGACCGTGCGCGACCGCGAGACCGCCGAAGCACTCAAACCGTGGTACCGGCTGAACTGCAAGCGGCCCGGCTATCACGACCAGTATCTCGATACGTTCAACCGGGACAACGTCACGTTGGTCGACACCGACGGGCGCGGCGTCGATCGGTTCACCGAGACCGCCGTCGTGGTCGACGGCATCGAATACGAACTCGACGCACTGGTGTTCGCGACCGGCTTCGAAGTGGGTACCGAGTTCACCCGTCGGCTCGGCTTCGAGATCGTCGGCCGCGACGACGTGCGGCTGAGCGACAAGTGGGCCAAAGGTATGCGGACACTGCACGGCCTACAGACCCACGGTTTTCCCAACTGCTTCTTCCTGGGCTACACCCAATCCGGGGTCTCCCCCAACTACACCCACACCGCCGAGGAGCGGGCCCGCCATTTCGCCTACCTGATCAGCACATTCGTGCAACGGGGCGCGGGCACCATCGAAGCGACCAAGGCGGCCGAGGACCAGTGGCTGGCCGCGATGGACCAAGCGTCGGAGAAGCCCAAGGCCTTCTATGCCGAGTGCACACCGAGTTATTTGAGTTCCGAAGGCGATCGGGAGAATCCGCACGGCATGCTGTCGACCAATTTCGGCGGCAAGCCTGTCGAGTTCTTCGCGATGCTCAGCGCGTGGCGCGCCACCGGCCAGTTGGAAGGGGTCATCCTGAAATGACATCCGCTGCACCGAAACTCACGATGCGTGACCGGCACCGCGCCATGACCCGCGATCAGATCATGACCGCCGCGCTGGAGGCGTTCGCCGACCGCGGCTATGTCGCGGTGACCATCGACGACATCGTGCGCCGGGCCGGGATCGGGCGGGCGACGTTCTATCTGCACTTCGACTCCAAAGCTGCGGTGCTGCGCGAACTGCGCAACACCCGCATGACCGTCTGGTCCCAGCAGGATGCCCCGCGCGGCGGCAGATCGGGGCGGCCCTCGATCAGAGCGTTCTTCGAGAAGGTGGTCGACTTCTACACCTCCGCGCCGCAGCTCTATATGGCGCTGCATCAGGCCCGGGCGGCAGACCCGGAATTCGCCGCGGCGCACCGAGCCACCATGGAGGACAACGTCATCGAGTGGATCGAGGCCGACGCCATGCCCGGTGCCACCGAGTCCCAGCTGCGACTGGCCATCGCGATGATGTACACCATGGTCGATTCCTTCATGCACCTGTGGCTGGTCGACGGCTGGCCACTGGAGCGCGAGGCTGCCATTGAGGCGATGACCGAGGCGCTGCACGCCACCATGCGCTGAAAACCCCCGGCCCGGGCGCCTGCGGCATTTATCGTGGCACACGCACGAGCGACCGCGGTGCGAGCGGTTTTCAGACGAGAGGCTGCGCAATGACCGAGCTACGGGCAGGCGGCGCGATGACTGAGCAGCCGACGCAACGCCGAAGCGTCATGCAAGCGCTCACCGGGCTCAGTGTCCGCTACGTCGAGCGCCTGATGCCCGACCCGTACCTGTTCGCGGTGATCCTCACGCTTATCGTCGCCGGGATGGTCGCCGCTCTGGTGCGCGGCGCATCGGCCAGCGGCATGCTGGCAGCCTGGTACGCCGGGGTCTGGGGGCGGGAGAACATCTTCACCTTCGCCTTCCAGATGGTGCTGATCCTGGTGACCGGCTACACGCTGGCCGAGGCGCCCGTGCTGAAGCGGGCGATCGTCCGCGTCGCGGCAGTGCCGCACAACCAGGTGCAGGGCGCGCTGCTGTGCTTCACCGTCAGTGCCGCTGCGTCCCTATTGAACTGGGGCCTAGGACTGGTGGCCGGTGCACTAGTCGCCCGTCAGGTAGCGCGACGTTTTCCCGAATCACATTTCGGCTACCTGATCGCTGCGGCGTTCATGGGCTTCATCGTCTGGACGCAGGGACTCTCGTCGTCGATCGCGCTGGCGAACACCGACCCCGGCAGCACCATCAATGTGATCCACAAGATCTCCGGATTCACCGTGCCGCTGAGCCAGACCATCTTTCAGCCGTACAGCTGGCTGTCGGCGATGATCGTGTTAGGGGTGCTCGCGCTCGCAGTGTGGCGCATGGAGCCGTCGGAAAGCCTGGCCCCCGATGCCGCGGTGTTCGAGGAAGAGCCGGAGCCTGCCGACCGGCGCAGCACGACGTTTGCCGAATGGCTGGAGAATCAGTGGATCCTCAACGTGCTGCTGTTCGCGGCGGGGATCACGTATTTCGTGGCCAGTGGTTTCGCGTTGAACATCTCTTCGATGACCATGTTGTTCACCATCACCGCTGCCCTGTTGCACCGCACGCCGATTCGCTTTATCCGGGCGTTCACCGGTGCCGCGAAGGTCTCGGGCCCGCTGCTGCTGCAATATCCGCTCTACGGCGGCCTGGTCGGGCTGCTGGCGTATCAGGGCGCCGAGGGGGCCAAGCCGCTGCAGACCCTGCTTGCCCAGACGCTGGTGAACGGTGCGACGGAGTACACGTTGCCGTTCCTGACGTTCATCGGCTCGGTGATCATCAGCCTGTTCGTGCCGTCCGGAGGTGGGCACTGGGCGGTGCAGGGCCCGATCGCTGTCGACTCCGCGCTGGCGATCGGCCAGCAGTCGCCGGCCTATCTCGGGCTGGTGTCGATGGCCGTTGCGGTCGGCGAGGGCGTGGCGAACATGATCCAGCCGTTCTGGCTGCTGCCACTGTTGGCGATCGCGAAGCTCAATGTCCTTCAGGTGATGGGCTTTACGATCGTGGCGTTCGTCATCGGGCTGGCGGTCCTGGGGGCGATGACGTTGATAGCGTCGTGGGTGATCTGAGGGCGCCCAGCGTTCGCCATTCCTTGATATCTGCTCGTGCTTGTCGGATGCTCGTGACGGAAGCACCGTGCCCTGGTCGTGAAGGAGAACGGCGTTGAACACACCTGAAGCCGGCAGCGTGGACAGAATCTCCGCCGCCCTGCGGGACCGCTACGCCGCGATAGAAGCCCTCTGCACCGATCTCAGCGATGCCGAGTGGGGCGCTCAGTCACTGTGCCCGGACTGGACGGTTCGCGACGTGATCAACCACGTCACCAGCATCGAAGCGGCAATGGCAGGGTGGCTGCCCGACGACGATCGCACCCCGCCGCCATTCGACAAGGCCGCGGACTTCCTGCGCGACGCCAACACCGGCGCCACCGCCTACCGCGAACTGGTGCGCGCGATCTACGACCGCCGCCGACGCGACCTGGCCGCGTTGTCCGACGCGGATCTGATGCGACCGTCGTGGACGCCGGTCGGCCCGGCCACCTACGGCAGGTTCCTCGAGATCCGGGTCTTCGACTTCTGGGTGCACGAACGAGACATCACCACCCCACTGGGCCGCACCACCGATGACACCGGGCTGGGAGCCGAGATCGCGCTGGCAGAGGTAGCCGGTTCCTTGGGCTACATCGTCGGCAAGAAAGTGGGCCTACCCGACGGAAAGAGCATCACCTTCGATCTCACCGGACCCATCATCCGCCAGCTGCACGTCGCTGTGGACGGCCGAGCCAAAGCTGTTGACCACCTGAATAACCCGGATGTCACGGTGGTCACCGATTCCACGACCTTCATCCAACTGGCCTGCGGACGCATCGACCCGCAGGCGCAGATCGACTCCGGCGCCATGACCTGGAAAGGCGATGGCGAACTCGGCGACCGCGCCGCCCGCAATCTGAGGTTCACGATGTGACCAGTCGCCCGGATTCCGTCGACTTCCACTTCGACGTCATGTGCCCGTATGCGTACCAGACCTCGCGGTGGATCCGGGAAGTCCGCGACCGCACCGGCCTGACGGTGAACTGGCGCTTCTTCAGCCTGGAGGAGATCAACCGCCGAGAAGGCAAGAAACATCCCTGGGAACGCGAGTGGTCCTATGGCTGGTCGATGATGCGCATCGGAGCACTGCTGCGCCGCCGGTCGATGGCCGACGTTGATGCCTGGTACGAGCGCGCCGGCCGCGCTCTGCACGTCGAGGGCCGCAAGCCGCACGAGAAGGCGGTCGCCCGCCGGCTGCTCGAAGAACTCGGATTCGACCCCGCACTCGCCGACCAGGCGATCGCTGACCCGACAACCAACGACGAGGTACTGGCCGACCATCAACGGGTGGTCGCGGCCAGCGGCTACGGGGTACCCACGCTGATCTTTCCCGATGGACAGTGCCTCTTCGGGCCGGTGCTCATCGACCCGCCCACCGGCGACGCCGCCCTGCGGCTCTGGGACACCGTTGTCGGCTGGACCGAGTTTCCGCAGTTGTACGAGCTGCAGCGGCCCAAGACTCCTGCCGACGAACAGCGCATCGCCGAAACCTTCCGGCCCTATCTGGAGGCCCGCGACTGGGTGTCGATCAACCGCGGAGAGATGGTCACCTTCGCCGGCCGCGAACACGGACAGTCAGCGTCAGATGAACCCTAGGCCAATGATCACCATTGCCCCGGAACAGAATCCGGCAGCGGCCTGGGCTGCCCGATATGGCCGACTTCACCGTGCCGAAGGGTCGAGAGCAAGGGCATTCACGCTCGGCTCGTTTCTTAGCGGAGCACCGCGACCCCCAGGAAATCCGTGCTACCGTCAATGACGCACATCTTTCTTGATGCGCTTGGAAAAATGAGAGAAGTTAAGTAATGGCACAGGGCACTGTGAAATGGTTCAACGGCGAAAAGGGCTTCGGCTTCATCGCCCCCGATGGCGGAGCGCCTGACGTCTTCGTTCACTACTCGGAGATCGGTGGCGGCGGATTCCGCACGCTCGAAGAGAACGCTCGGGTTCAGTTTGAGGTAGAACAGGGCGCGAAAGGTCCACAGGCTGTGGGCGTTTCGGTAATCTGATCGAACACACAGACTTCAAAAGGCTGTCGCAGCGCAAGCTGCGACAGCCTTTTTTGTGATCCGCGGGTTATTGGCCAGATTGTGTGTATGACTGTCGGTGTGTCGCTGGGGTTAGGGGCGTGATCGGCCGGCCCATCCGTGTTGGAGGCCGTTGCCGTCTTCCCAGCTGAAGCTGGTGCCTAGGACGGGGCCGAGGGGTTCGTCGTCGAGGTGCTTGACGTGCTGGTGTCGGGATGGGTTGCGGTGTTCGGGCCGAACTAGGCTCCAGGGGTCTGCCGGTGCGGCGGTGAGGCTGTTGAGTTTCCATTCGGCGGCGCGGCGGGCGTGCTCGGTCGGTAGGCCGCGGTGGGCGCGGAAGAGGTCTTTGAGGGCGCGGTTGGGGCCGCCTTCTAGCGACGAGGTGGTTCGTGGTAGCGGTTGCCCTCCTTGCGGTAAGCGATTTCGCCGCGCTAGATACGGCGCTGGACACCGGCGTGGGAGATGCCGATTTCACGGGCCATCTCCTCGGGAGCGAAGGTCTCATTCGACTCGATTGTGACCACGCGTCCCTCGCGGGCGGCGGCAGCGATCATCGCCAAGGCGCTTCCAGCCACTCGGGCAGAGGAAGAGAGTCGGGCGGCAGCTCAGTGACGTTCTCAGGCCGCAGAACCAGGTCTGGCGTCGCTTTCCCCTCTGTCTGCGCTACTACATGAGCAAATATGGCAATTATCTGCTCTCTCTGCTACGTGACGCGGAGTGTTCTACCGCCACTCAGCGACGACCCCAACTATCTCCCGGCCGAGGCGTCCAGCGACTGCACGCGGTAGCTGGGCGCGGGACGCGCCGCGCCGCCCTCCACTGCTGGCGACAGGGCCGAGCAGCACGAATGCACAACTAAGGCCTGGCTTGTCGGGCCAAACCGTTAACGTGCTGAGCATGGCGATAACCGCGGCGGCTCTGCGCTACCGGCGTCTCCAGCAGGAAGCCCCGGAATGGGCGCTGTTGCGGGCGCGCAACGCGGGCCTGATCGTGGCGGTGGTGCAGGACTACTTCCCACCGGAGCGACGCGTGCGCCCGGCATCGGAGGTCATCGCCGAACTCGACGTCGATCTGGAGTTGCTGCGCGAGACCGGTGCCGAACTCGAGTCCTCCGCGACCGCATCCGTCGCGAATTGGGTAAGCGCCGGCTACCTGGTTCGACGTCCGGGTGCCACCCGAGGCAGCGAGACGCTCGCTCCGTCCGCCGCGGCGCTCAACGCCGCGGCGATGGTGCACGGCATCGAGGCCCCTCAGCGCGCGGCATCGGCGTCACGACTGGGCTCCATCACGGCGAACCTCATTGCGCTGCAGCGCGACTCCGACCCCGACGCGGCGACCCGCCTGGAGCTTCTGGAGGCCGAACGCGCCGCCGTCGAGCGCCGCATCGAAGAGGTACATAGCGGTGACTTCACCGTGCTCGATCCCGAGAGCGCGCGCGAGCGTGTCGCCGAGGCGCTCGCCCTGGCCGACGAGGTGCCGGTCGACTTCGCCCGCGTGCGCACCACGATCGAAGAGCTGAGCCGGGATCTGCGCGCCAAGATCCTCGACGACTCCGCCGAGGGCGGCGCCACTCTGGGCAATGTGTTCCGCGGGGTGGACCTGCTGGCCGAATCGGAGGCGGGACGTTCGGTCAACGGCTTCTACGACGTCATCCTCGACGCCGAACAGTCGGCCCGATTGCAGGAGGCGATCACCGCGATTCTGTCCCGGGACTTCGCCGCGGAGCTGACCGCCCAGGAACGCACCGCGCTGCGCACCCTGCTGTCGCGGCTGGAGGACGAGGCGGCCACGGTGCGCCAGACCATGTTGCTGTTATCACGGTCACTGCGCCATTTCGTGCTGTCCCGGCAGTACGAGGAGCACCGGCGGCTGCGGCAGCTGATCCAGCGCTGTCAGTCGATGGCCATTCAGGTCAGTGCGCTGCACCGCCCCGAGAAGGCGATGGATCTGCAGCTCACCAGGATCGGAATGCAGATCCGGTCGCTGGCCGCCCTCAAACTGCACAATCCAGGTGACGGACGGGTGCCCACCGATTTCCAGCGGCATGACAACCACGCGGTGGACTTCGAGGAGCTCGCATCCCTGGCGCGCGAGTCCGACATCGATTTCGACGAGTTGCGTAGCAATGTCCTGTCCACTCTGGCCCACGGCGATGGGCCGGTCACCGTCGGTCAGGTGCTGGGCGAGCACCCGGCCACTCAGGGCTTGGCTAGCGTCGTCGGACTCATGGTTCTGGGCGCCGAACACGGCCGCACCGACACCGACGCAACCGAGCAAGTGGCACTGGAACGGCGTACCGTCACGATTCCCATCATCACCTTCGCACCCGGCGACTTCCAGGACCATCGATGAACCCGGACGAGATCTTCCCGTTCGAGGCCAAACGCGCTCTGGTCCAACTACTTCGGGGCCCGGTGGTAACCCAGGATGCTCATCGACAGCAGTGGTCGGCCATCCTGGATCACCGCATCGAGATCGAGCGACGGCTCGCGGATGTTTTCCTCAACCTGGTGTTGGACGAAGATGACGGCATCGCCTTCACCCGCCCTCAGCCGGCCCCCGACGATCCGAAGCTCGCGCCCCCGGAGGTGCTGCGCACCCAGACCTTGACCTTCATGGACACCCTGGTGATCCTGGCGCTGCGCTACGAACTGCTGATCGCCCAGCCCGGTCATCGGGTGATCGTGGAGCACGACGACATCGTCGCCGGTTTGGATCCGTACCGCGGCCGCTACAGCACCGACGACGCCGGGTTCCGCAAGCGCATCAACGCCTCCTGGGAGAAGATGAAGAACTACTCACTACTCGCCCCCGCCGACACCCCAGGCCGGTTCGAAGTGTCACCGGTGCTGCGCCAACTATTCGACGCCGAAGCGGTCGCCCTGGTGGAGGCCGAGTACCAACGCGTTCTGGACGGCGACGACAGTCCCCACCATGCCGGGGATGACTACACAGCCCCCGAGGACACCGCAGACATCGAGGACGGCGATGGCTGAAGACCTGCTGCGTCCTGGACAGCACCGCCTCGCCCGGATCCAGCTGTTCAACTGGGGAACTTACGACGGCTATCACGACCTGCCGATCGCCCGGCGCGGCTTCCTGATCACCGGGCCATCCGGGTCGGGCAAATCGACGCTGCTCGACGCCATCTCCACCGTTCTGGTGCCGCCAAGCAAGCTCAGCTTCAACGCCGCAGCTCAGGGCCGCGGTCGGACGGTGGCCTCCTATGTACGCGGCGCATACGCACGTGGGTCTGACGCTGAGACCCGCGAGTTGCGTGCTCGGTACCTGCGTGAAGGCGCAACCTGGAGCGCGGTGGGGCTGACCACGACCACCGCGAACCCCGACAGCCGAGACACGGTCACCACCATGGTGGCGCTATTCCATCTCAAACGCGGCAGCAACGATCTCGGTGAATCCGGGCGCGCGTTCCTGCTGTTCGACCACCATCTGGATATCACCGAACTGCGCCACGTCGTGACCGACGGAATCAACGTCCGCGCCTTGAAGAAGCGTTGGCCGGATGTGCTTTACAACAAGAGTTACCCGCAGTTCGGTCAGCGGCTACGGGCGCGGTTGGGTATCGCCGACGAGAATGCCCAGCTGCTGCTGCACCGTGCGATGTCGGCCAAAGGGCTCGACAGCCTGGACCGGCTGTTCCGGGACTACATGCTCGAAGAGCCGGACACCTTCGCCGAGGCCCGTCGGGCGGTCGAATTCTTCGCTGACCTCGATGAAGCGCACCGCCGGGTCGTCGACACCCGTGAGCAAATCGACGCACTGACGCCGTTAGAGGAGTTGACCGCGACCAGGGACCGCGACGAGCAGGCGACTCGGGAATTCGGCGCGGAATTGGACCAGATCGACGGGCTGGCCGCGCGATACGAACTCGCGCTCGCCGAAACCTGGCGCGCCGACGCCGATTCAGCACACGCCAACGCCATCGTCGGCGAACAGCAAGCCCGAGCAATTCAAGTGGCCGCGTCCGGCGCGTTGCGGGATGCCGAACGAGCCCGCGACGGAAACCAGACCCTGCGCGAACTCTCCGATGCGCTCGACCGCGCCGACGAACACCTTGAGCGGGTGCTGACCCAGCGCCGGCGGCTGCAAGCGCTGCTGGAGCACTGGGACACGGTGGTTCCCGACAGCGCCGAGGAGTTCGCCACCGTCAGCGCCCAGATCGCCAGGGAGACCGAGGAACTGACCGTCGGCGCGACCGCGGACCGGGATGCCTACGCTGCCCTGCTGCTCGCCGACGAACAGGCTCGCAAACACGCAGAAGACCTCCGCGAGCAGATCGCCGCAACGGCACGGGAGCGGTCCAATCTGGACCGCAGGCTTCTGGCGGCACGGGAACTGGTCACCCTGGCGACCGGACTTCCCGCGAACTCACTTCCATTCGCCGGTGAACTCATCGATGTGATCGAACCATCCTGGGCGGGGGCCGCCGAACGGGTCCTCGGCGAGTTCGGCCGCACCATGCTGGTCGCCGAGGAGCACGCCGCCGAGGTGGCGGCGGCCGTCGACGCCACCCATCTGGGCGCCAGGTTGGTGTGGCGGAAGGTGGATCTGCGCCGCGCGCACCGAGTGCCCGCTGTAGGCGCCGAGTCGATCGTCAACACGCTGCGGGTCGCCGAATCACCCTGGCAGCAGTGGCTGAACTCCGAATTGGCCTCCCGGCACGACTATCACCGAGTCGGTGATCCCCGCGACCTGCATCGGTATGACAAGGCGGTCACCCGGGCCGGTCAGGTCCGCAACCGCGACCGGCACGTCAAAGACGACCGCTACGCAATCGAAGACCGGACCCGGTACGTGCTGGGCACCAGCAACGACGAGAAGCTTCAAATACTCCGCGATGAACTAAGGTCCGCTGAGACCACCGTCGATTCGACGCGGCAGCGAGCCGATGCGGCACAACGAACCTTCGACCAGCACCGGGCGCGGATCAATTCAGCCCCACACATTCTGGAGATCGGTTGGGAGGAAATCGATCTGGCTGCGGCAGAAACCCGGCATATCGAAGCTGCCGAACGCCTGGCGGCGTTGCGCGGCGACGCCGAGATCGACCGACTGGAGACGGCGGTGCAAGCGGCTCAGGCCGCCGTCAAAAACGCGACCGTCGCCCACGAAACCGCCCTGAAAGCCTTGCACAGCGCAGCCGATCACGCCGACCGGGTCAACGCCCGGATGTCCGTGCTCACCGGGACGGCGGCCGCAGCCCCGGAGCCACCGGAGGACCTGACGGCGCGCTACCGAGCCCGCTTCGACGACGGGCGACGAGCGGCCCTGCGGCTGGACGGCTTCCAGGCCGCGCAGAATGCAGTCGAAAAGCAAATCCGATCCGCGCACGCGGAGGCCGAGAAATCGTTGATCAATACCCAGCACACCATCGAGTCTGTACTTCTGCGGTATCTGAGCAGGTGGAAGCACCCCGAACTGGCGGCGGAAGCGGGCTACGCCGACGATGCGCTGGACTTCTTGCGCCGGCTGCGCGCCGAC
>Ga0182738_1000351_pt1 | contig 67990 bp, 60 predicted proteins | sample eDN5th30CBELigMG_FD_128876 | JGI IMG/M metagenome (GOLD analysis project Ga0182738, IMG submission 128876) | Enriched Miracle-Growth compost microbial communities from Emeryville, California, USA - eDNA 5th pass 30_C BE-Lig MG (version 2)... ... | reverse complement strand
TCCGGGTTCATCATGACGTAGGAGACGCGGCTCATGACGTCTTCGCCGAAGCGGATCTGCGGGTTCGGCGCGCCGGCCGATGCCACGATGCGGCCCGACAGCAGCGAGACCAGGTGCATGGCGATGGTGGTCGAGCCGATGTCGCAGGCAATGCCGTAGGCCTCGTTCTTCAGGCCGGGATAGAGCGCGATGATGAAGGGGCGCGAGGATTCCATATCGCGATGGATCGCGGCGGTGACGGCCCAGTTCTCCTTGCGCAGGATCTTCTGGACTTCCGGGATGAGATGCGGGGCGACCAGAAGGTCCTTCCAGCCCCAGTCCTTGGCGAGCACGGCCTTGAGCCGGTCGAGATCGCCGAGCGGCTTGTGCATGTCGGGCTCGTCGACCTCGACGTAGCACATCTGCACGGCGGCGTTGCGCTCGATCACCCGGTCGGTGGCGGCCTTGCGGATGGTCTGGGCGTTGATGACGGTGTCCTGCGGCACGTCGACGACGAGGTCGCCCTGGACGGTGGCCGAGCAGGACAGGCGCCGGCCCTCGGGCAGGCCGCGCACGCGCTCGTAGCGTTCCTCCTTCGGGCCCTTGGGCGAGATGTGGTCGAGCGAGGAGACGATCTTGTGCTTGGCGAAATTGCCTTCCTGCACCTCGATCTGGCAGCGCCCGCAGGTGGCGCGGCCGCCGCACACCGATTCCACATAGACGCCGAGCGAGCGCGCCGCATCAAGAACCGGCGTGCCGACGGGGAAGCGCCCGCGCTTACCGGACGGCATGAACAGGACGAGAGGATCGGTGGAGTTTACGGGAGCGTTCATGATTATCCTTCCTCACCCCACGTAGGGAGAGGCGCGCGTTCGCGCCAAAGCAAGCCCTTTGCCATAGCTCGGGGCCTGCGTTAGTCGAAAGACCACAGAGGGCTTGTTGTCCGCTTTGCGGACCATTCCTACCCCCTCGCCATCCTTGCCTCACGGCCGCCGCGACGCCGTCCACCAGCAGCCGCAGCGCCTTCCGCGCTGGGCGAAACCACCGCCACCGGCGGCGGGGCGGCGTGCTCGCCCGGCTTGAAGTCCTTGTAGGTCTTGATCCAGGTCATGCAGTCCTTGTCGGTGCCGGCCAGAACGTTGGCGGCGCGTACGGCCTCCATCTCCTGCGGGCGGACCGGGTTCATGATGGCCGAGGTCATGCCGGCGCCGATCACCATCGGGATGAAGCCGGCATTGATGCCGTGCCGGTGCGGCAAGCCGAAGGAGATGTTGGAGAGGCCGCAAGTGGTATTGACCTTGAGTTCCTCGCGGAGCCGCCGCAGCAGCGCAAACACCTGGCGGCCGGCGTCGCCCAGCGCGCCGATCGGCATGACCAGCGGGTCGACCACCACATCGTGCGCCGGGATGCCGAAGTCGGCGCAGCGCTCGACGATCTTCTTGGCGACGGCGAAACGCACGTCCGGGTCCATCGAGATGCCCGTCTCGTCATTGGAGATGGCAACCACGGGAACATTGTACTTCTTCACCAGCGGCAGGATCGCCTCCAGCTTCTCCTCTTCGCCGGTGACGGAGTTGACCAGCGGGCGACCCTTGGCGACCTTCAGCGCCGCCTCGATGGCGCCTGAAACCGAGGAGTCGATGGACAGAGGCAGGTCGACCAGGTTCTGGACGATCTCAAGCGTCTGAACCAGCAGGCCCGGTTCCGTTTCGTTCGGGTTGACGGAGGTGACGCCGGCATTGACGTCCAGCATGGTGGCGCCACAGGCAGCCTGCTCCAGCGCGTCTTTCTTCACCGTCTCGAAATTGCCCTCGATCATCTCGGCGGCCAGCTTCTTGCGGCCGGTCGGGTTGATGCGCTCGCCGATCACGCAGAACGGCTGGTCGAAACCGATGACGATTTCGCGGGTCGCGGATGCGACGATGGTGCGGGTCATGATTGTCTCCGTCGTGATATAAAGATTTCTTTATATCGTTATCTGATTGCGTTCAAGCGTGGGTTCGGAATGACGCCGGTCAATGCGCGGACTTGACCATGTCCACCTGCGTTTCGGTTATGTCGTCGTGAAGCAGGCGGCCGAGGCGCTCGGCGACCAGCGCGTCATCGGCGCGCACTTCGCGTATCCACGGCCGGCGGCCCTTCAGCACGCCCGATTCATCGACGATCTCGGCGACGTATTCCTCCTGCCGGTAGGCCATCACATGGACGCCCGACACGCCGGGGATTTCCTTCACCTCATTGATGATGTCGATGCAGAGCTGCTTGCCTTCCTTCTTCTGGTCCTGCGCACCCTCCAACCGCTTGATGACGGCATCGGGGATGTGGATGCCTGGCACGTTGGAGCGGATCCATTTGGCCGTCTTGGCCGAGGCGAGCGGACCGACGCCGCACAGGATGAAGACCTTTTCGGTGTAGCCGAGGTCGCGCACGCGCTGCATGTAGGTGCGGAACATCGGCACGTCGAAGCAGTACTGGCTCTGCACGAACTGCGCGCCGGCGGCGATCTTCTTGCCGAGCCGGTGCGGACGAAAATCGTAGGGCGGCGCGAACGGGTTGATGGCGGCGCCGAGGAACACCTGCGGCGGCGTCGTCAGCTTGCGGCCAGAGAGGAACTTGCCGTTGTCGCGCATGACGCGCACGGTCTCCAAGAGCGACATGCAATCGAGGTCGAACACCGGCTTGGCGCCGGGCTGGTCGCCGGCCTGCACGCCGTCGCCGGTCAGGCACAGCATGTTGGCGACGCCCATGGCGGCGCCGCCCAGCACGTCGCCCTGGATGGCGATGCGGTTCTTGTCGCGGCAGGCGATCTGCATGATCGGCGCGTAGCCCATGCGCGTCAGCAGCGCGCAGATGCCGACCGACGACATATGACAGTTGGCGCCGGAGGCGTCGACGGCGTTGATGGCGTCCACCCAGCCGTCGAAGATCTTCGCGCGGTTGTAGACGTCTTCGGGGTCGGCGCTGTCGGGCGGGTTAAGTTCGGTGGTGACGGCGAACTCGCCGCGTCGCAGCACGCGCTCGAGACGGCCGCGCGAGGTGTGGCCGGGCAGGGGCTCCAGCGGCAAGTGGATGCCGGCCGGATTCTCGTCGCGCTGCGGAGGGCGGGCGGAAGTCATGCTGCGTTTCCGGTTTTGGCGGCTTCCCGCGCGGCGGCTGCCTGCGCGGTCACGCGCAGCCAGGCGGAGGTTTCGCGCAGCGACTGGTCTACCGGCTTCTGCACGTTGAGGATGGCGTCGCCCTTGACCATTTGCCTGGAGCCTTCCCAGGCCTTCACCCAGACGCAGGGCATGTCGGGTTCCACTTCGCAGTGGCCGTTGGCGCGCACGCCGCCGCAGGGCCCGTTGCGCAATTGCTTGGGGCAGTTCATCGGGCATGACATGCCGGTGGAGGACAGGATGCACTGGCCGCACATACGGCAGTCGAACATGAAGCCCTTGACGCGCTTCTCGATGAATTTCACCGGTGCCTCGACGCGGCCGTAGCCGATGCCTTTCCACAGCGGATGCAGCATCAGGAAGGCGTCGGCGAAGCGGGCGTAGAACCATTCCAGCAGCCGCGAATGGCGGATCGACCACAGCCGGACGGCGAAGGAGCGCTGCACGCGTCGCTGCGGCGACACGTCGGCGGGCTTGTAGTCACTCTTCGGCGTGGTCTTCTTGACCATGGTGGCCTGCGTCACGCCGCCCGCCGCTGCGGGTGGTATGGCCTCGCCCGCAGCGCTCGCCGGACCGGCCGCGGTTGTCGATTCCAGCGGGGTCGTCTTCGGCTGGGTGCTATCCATTTTCCTTGCCGCCTGATTTGGCGAGAGCGACCAGCCGCTCCCGCGGATATGCCGCTTCGAGGTCATTCACCGCCTTGTCGGCCTCGGCTTCGAGGTCGTCGCCAACCGGTACCGGGTCGGCGCGCCGCCATTCGGCGAGGTAGGCGTCCGTCGCGGCCGCCCCTGACTTCATCGCGGCCATATCGATCGCCTCGGTGAAGCGCAGCGACAGTTCGCGCTTGGCGTTCAGCCGCCCGCGCTTGACGGTGACCTGAGCGGGAATGTCGCGCCAGTAGACGACGATCAGATCGGCCATGATGGTGAACTCCTCTTGGTTTCGAGCATTGCCGCATGCAGGATCGGCCCGCTTCTCATGGGACGACGCATGGGCCTTCAAAAGCGACGCAGGCGGGCGTCGCAAACGGGCGGATTTGCGGTCAGGGAATATTACCAGACGCGTTTCGTCACACCGGTCCACAGATAGAACCAGATCGTCGGGTGATACCATTGCCGCGAAGGCAGATCGGTCTCCAGGATCTCGATGCGGCCCGAGGCCGCGGCCTCGATGGCCTCGGCGCAGGCGTCAGCCGAAAAGGAGGCCATCGTCATGGCGTAGCTGGAGATGGAGTCGCCGGGCTTCGGCTTCGACCGGACCTGCCGGACGATGCCGCCGGTATCGACCCCGGTATCGACCAGATGCACGGTCGCGCCGAAGTTTTCGGCATCGCCGGTCGCCAAAGCCCAGTAGCCGCCGTTCATGCCGCGATATTTCGGCGTGATGCCGGCGTGGAAGTTGAGAACGGGACAGGCGATGCGTTCCAGCGTGGTGCGCGATACGAGGCGGCAGCCGTTGAGAAGCACCACCTCGGCGCCCATGGCCGCGATGGCGTCGGTGCACTCGGGCGAATCGGCCGATGCGACACGCACGATGCGCTGGTCCGGTGCGGGTTCGGTGCGCAGGCGGCATTCCTCGACCGTCCGTTGCCGGCGGCGACTGGAGAGGGGGCGGAAAAGCCGCGTGAGCACCATGGTGCCCAGCTGTCCGGCGACGGCGATCCTGCCGAAGCGGCGGGCGCGGGCGCGCAGCAGGGCGCCCTTGGATTCTGGCTCCTCCAGAATGACGGTCACCGGCCCGATGCGGTCGCTCAGCGCATTGACGAGGGCCCAGACATGGGCTCCCCCCGCCGTGACGACGGCAACGCGGTGGCCGGCCGTTTTCGCTTCGCTCATTTCTTCCCCCGTGGCCCGCGCGGAGTATCGAGCGCCAAGGGTTAAGATTTCGCGGCGTCGCCGGCTGCGTCCGATTGGCCCAGATCGCGGACGAGCTTGCCGTGGAAGCGGATATAGCCGCGTTCGGTCGTCCTCAGATGTTCCGCCACGACCTCGTGGAAGCGGGGCAATTGGTGGAAAGGCACCGCCGGGTAGGAATGATGCTCGGCATGGTATGGCATGTTCCACGCCACGAAGCGCACAAGCGAGGTCGTAAAGGTGGTGCGCGTGTTCTCCAGCATGTTGGCGACGTGCGGGCAGCGCGTGTGTTCAGCAAGCAGGTAAGCGCGCAGGAAAGGCTGGCCGAGCAATGCCGGCACGATCCATATCCAGACCAGGAGCGGCGTGCCGAGGACGAGGGATAGGGCGGCCGCGAGCGCATAGCCGGCCAGATACCGCCGGGCTTCGGTCGCTATCTTGGGGCGACCCTTTTGCGGAACATAGACGTCATGGTTTCTGCCGGTCGCGTTGACGACGATCGTCCTGATCATGCCGCTCCAGTAAGCCCAGCCGGAAAGGTAGAGGAGATATTGCATCAGCGTCTCGGGCTTCGGGCTCATCAGCTCCGGATCGTTTTCGGGATCGTGGGTGTAGCGATGATGGGCGAAGTGGAAATAGCGGAACCATGTCGGCGGCAACAGGATCAGAAAACCGGCGACGTTGGCCAGAACGGTGTTCAGCCGATCGGTACGGAACGCCGTGCCGTGAATGGTCTCATGGACCAGCGTGAACAGGAAGACGATCAGGATGCCTTGCGGCACCATCAGCAGCGGCCAGAACGGCACCCTGACGGCGATCAGAATTGCCAGGGCCGCCATCAGGGAGACATACACCGCCAGTCGCACGAGGCCGGGGGCGTCGCTTTTCTCGGTCAGGCCCCTCCTGGCATCGGGCGACAGCCCCGCTATGACGGCGCGGTGGTCGATCTCGCTCATGGCTCAGCGCTTGAATTCGAGGATGTCGAGGTTCGATTCGTAATAGGGCGCGGGCAGTTCGAGGCGCCAGGCGTTCGGCCCGGTCCGGAAGGCATAGCCGACCTGGTCCGACTTCGGCCCGCTGCCATAGGGCAGGACCGGATCGCCTTCGACGAAGAAGCTGCCGAGATAGATCGCGCGCTTGGCGTTGTCGTCGTAGAAACGGCCCTTGGTGCGTTGCGAGCCGGTCAATTTCTCCAGCACCCAGCCGGACCCGTCGTCGCTGACCTTGCACTTGAACCAGCCGTAGATGACCAGTACGCCGAAATCGCCGCCGGCCTTGATGGTGCGGCATTTCCAGTTGCCGGTGAGGTCCTTGTCGGAGAAGGCGACCAGCGGTCGTGCCAGGACGGCATTGAACTCCTTTACCTCGGCGGGCTCGCCCTTCTGCGCCGCGGCGATGGCTGCCTTGCGGGTTTCGCCGTATTTTTCCAGCTTGGCCTTGTCTGAGGGCGTCATCAGCTTTTGCACGACGCCGTCGGCGAGGGCCGGGGTCGCCAGCGATATGGCCAGCGAGCCGACAAGAGCGGCGAGGACGGCGATGCGCGGTTTCATGGATTTCCCCGTCGAAAACGCAGGGCCCCAGTGCCGTGCGCGCCGATTAGGCCACGGAGCCGGCAGCGCGCGCAAGCCCGCCGACGAGATCGCCGTAGCCGGTCGGGCGGCGCTCATAGACGAGGCCGAGCAGCCTGGCCGCGTCCTCGGCCACCTTGTCGAGCTCGGGATCGTCGGTCTGGGCGAGATAGATCAGCTTCTCGTAGTTGCCGAAATAGTCGGCGATCAGTTCGGGGTGCTTGTCGAGGCCGAGCGGCTTCATGAAGAAGGCGTCGAACTGCCGGCACAGGAAATCTGTCATGTAGAACGACATCATGTCGTCGTCCGCCACCTTCCGGTAGGCTTCCATGCCCTGATAGAAGGCGAAGCAATGCGGTCCGGCCATGCGTTCGACGCCGTGCTTCTCGATGACGGTGTCGAGCATGCCGCCGGTGCCGCAATCGGCGTAGCCGACGAAGATATCGCGATAACCCCTGGCCTTGGCTTCGGAGATCGCCTTGTCCATGGTCGGCGCGATGCGGTCGGGATAGAAATGGAATTCGGCCGGCAGGCAGGTCAGGTCGAGGTGATCGAGGCCGAGCTCTTCCTTCACCGCCAGAATCTCGCGCGCGAGCATGCCGCAGGCGATGACCAGCAGCCGGTCGGCGGGCCTGGCCGCCGGAGTGTTCGTCGCTTTTTGCGCCTTGGTCATGGAACCAGTCCGGCCGTTCCTCGTTTCGGCGGTGCGATCTTATCGTGAGAGGGAATAGTGTCCATGAAACTCATCCGCATCGCCCCGCTTGCCGTCGTCGCCGCAGCGCTCATGCTGGCCGGCTGTGCCAACACCGTCCGCGGCGTCGGCAAGGACGTCAAGAACACGGCGAACGCCGTCGAGGATACGGTCAACAACTGACGGCGGCCAATTCAGCCAGACGAACAGCCGATCCGGTACGCGCCTGAGGTCCGCAGTCCTCAGGCGGTGGCGCGCAGGTTGTGCTTGCGCTTCATGAAGTCCTTGGCCGTCTCGACCGCCACGGCGGCGTCGCGGCAATAGGCGTCGGCGCCGACGGCCTTGCCGAATTCCTCGTTGAGCGGCGCACCGCCGACCAGCACGACATAGTCGTCGCGGATGCCCTTTTCCTTCATCGTGTCGATGACGACCTTCATGTAGGGCATGGTGGTGGTCAAAAGCGCCGACATGCCGACGATGTCGGGCTGGTGCTCCTCGATCGCCGCAAGGTACTTTTCCACGGCGTTGTTGATGCCGAGGTCGATGACGTCGAAGCCGGCGCCCTCCATCATCATCCCGACGAGGTTCTTGCCGATGTCGTGGATATCGCCCTTGACCGTGCCGATGATCATCTTGCCCTGCTTGGGCGCGCCGGTGGCGGCCAGCAGCGGGCGCAGGATGGCCATGCCGGCCTTCATCGCGTTGGCGGACAGAAGCACTTCGGGAACGAACAGAATGCCGTCGCGAAAATCCTCGCCGACGATGCGCATGCCCTCGACCAGCGCCTCGGTCAGCACCTTGTAGGGCGCCCAGCCGCGCTCGAGAAGGATGTTCGTGCCTTCCTCGATCTCTTCCTTCAAGCCGTCATAGAGGTCGTCGTGCATCTGCTGCACGAGTTCGTCGTCGGCAAGCTCGGACAGGATGATCTCGTCGTCGGACATGGACCCAGCTCCTTGGCCCTCTAGGGCAATGCGAATGCGCCTCAATACCTATCGCGAGGCGGGCGCTCCTCCATAGCCGATTTGCGACTTACTGCAAAAGGAAAGCGACTGCAAATCTATTGGTTTTCTTGTCGATTTTGGGACAGGCCTTGGCGCTGTCTGGCCGTTTCGGCTAGGGTGCATGACTACGATCCGGGGCAGGGCCGCCTTGCAGGGCGGCGATATGCTTTTCCAGGGAAGAACGGCTATGAGCGAAACGGCGGCGGTCGACCACGAGGCATCAGGCGGCAGGCGAGGGCGCGGAGCAAGCGGCGGTGCGGCGGCACGGCGCGCGGCGCGCGCCGGCGGCGGGCCGGGCACGCAGCTCACCTACATCAAGCGCAAGATCAACCTCTACGAGGTGCTGGACGAGGAAGGTCTGGCGCTGATCGAGAAGAACGCCGACACGGTGCTGGAAGAAGTCGGCATCATCTTCCGCGACGACGAGGAGGCGCTGAAGCTCTGGAAAGAGGCCGGCGCCGATGTGCAGGGCGAGCGGGTGCACTTTCCTAAGGGGCTGTGCCGTTCGCTGCTCAAGACCGCGCCGCAGCAATATATACAGCATGCGCGCAATCGCGAGCGCTCGGTGCAGATCGGCGGCAACGCGACCGTTTTCGCGCCGGTCTACGGCCCGCCCTTCGTCCGCGACCTCGACGGCAACCGCCGCTACGCCACCATCGAGGATTTCCAGAATTTCGTGAAGCTCGCCTATATGGCGCCGTCGATCCACCATTCGGGCGGTACGGTGTGCGAGCCGGTCGACGTGCCGGTGAACAAGCGTCACCTCGACATGATCTATGCCCACATCCGCTATTCCGACAAACCGTTCATGGGCTCGGTCACCGCGCCGGAGCGGGCCGAGGACACGATCGCGATGGCCAAGCTCGTCTTCGGTGACGACTTCGTCGAGAACAACACGGTGCTGACCTCGCTCATCAACGCCAACTCGCCGATGGTGTTCGACGAGACGATGCTGGGCGCATTGAAGGTCTATTCGCGCCACAACCAGGCCTGCATCGTCACGCCGTTCATCCTGGCCGGCGCGATGAGCCCGGTGACGGTGGCCGGCACGCTGACGCAGGTTCTGGCCGAAGTCTTGGCCGGCGCTTCGTTCACGCAGCTGATCCGGCCCGGTGCGCCGGTGCTGTTCGGCACCTTCGCCTCGTCCATCTCCATGCAGTCGGGCGCGCCGACCTTCGGCACGCCGGAACCGTCGCTGGTGTCCTATGGCGCGGCGCAGCTCGCGCGGCGGCTCGGCCTGCCGTTCCGCACCGGCGGTTCGCTCTGCGCCTCCAAGATATCCGACGCGCAGGCGGCCTATGAGAGCGCCAACACGCTGAACTCGACCATCCTGGCCGGCACCAATTTCGTGCTCCATGCCGCCGGCTGGCTGGAGGGTGGTCTTTCCTCCGGCTACGACAAGTTCATGATGGATATCGACCAGCTCGGCATGCAGCAGAAGTTCTGCGAGGGCGTCGACCTGTCCGAGAACGGCCAGGCGATGGACGCCATCCGCCAGGTCGGGCCGGGCAGCCACTACCTTGGCTGCGACCACACGCAGGCCAACTTCCAGACCGCCTTCTACCGCTCCTCGATCGCCGACAACAATTCCTACGAGCAGTGGCTGGCCGAAGGCGAGAAGAGCGCCGACCAGCGCGCCAATGCGCTGGCGCGGAGCTGGCTGGAAAGCTACGAGGCGCCATATCTTGATCCGGGCATCGACGACGGGCTGAAGGACTTCATTGCCAGGAAGAAGGAGTCGATGCCCGACGCCTTCACTTGAAAGGAGCCCGATACAGGCCGGGCTAAAGTGGCCAACATCATTCACAAGGAAGTCTGGCGCAGCGCGTTCAAGCAGCCGGGCGAGGAGTGATATCGACTATTTTTTCCCGGCCAGGTTGGCCCGCACCACCTCCACGAAGGCGCGCAGCTTGCTTGCATCCGAAGCGCGGCGCGGGAAATAGAGGAACAGGCCGGGTTCCATGATCGACGCCTGGGGCAGGATTTCGACGAGGTTGCCCCGCTCAAGGTCGTCGCTGACCTGGGCGTCGAAGACATAGGCGATGCCGACGCCGGACAGCGCGAGCTGGTGCGCATAGGCCGAGTCCGAGACGCGCGCCGTCCCGCTTACCGGCACCTTGATGTCGCGATCGCCCTCCCGCAAGTCCCAGTCATAGACCGCGCCGGACCGCAGCAGCCGGTAGCCAATGCAGTTGTGGGCGGCGAGGTCAGATACGGTGCCCGGCGTGCCGTGCTCCTCGATATAGCGCGGCGAAGCGACCATCATCGCACGGCATGGCGGGCTCATGCGGACGGCGACCATGTCCTGCGCGATCATCTCGCCCAGGCGGATGCCGGCGTCGAAGCCTTCCGCCACGACGTCGGACAATTTGTCGTCGGCGATGACCTCGACGGTCAGGCCGGGGTGGCGCCGCGCCATCTCGGCGAGGATCGGCGTGAGCCCCATATGAAGCGCGACGCGTGGCGCGTTGATGCGCAGCAGGCCGGTGATATCGCCTTGCGCGGCGCGGACCCGATCGGCCGCGGCGTCGATTTCATCGAAGGCGTGGGCGGCGGCGGAAATGAACATCTCGCCGGCTTCGGTGAGCGAGACGCTGCGCGTCGTGCGTAGGAAAAGCGGCACGCCAAGGCGCAGTTCCGCGCTGCGGATGGCGTGGCTTACCGCAGAGGCGCCAATGCCGAGTTCGGCGCCAGCCTTGGCGAAGCTTTTCGTCTGGGCGACGGCCAGGACGACCGGGAGCTGAGCGAGCAGGAGACGATCCATTCCTGAAATGAATAGCATAACGCATTCAATTTCATCTAGATTGTTTCATCAATCGAAGCGGGCCATTTTTCGTGACATCCAACCCAAGGAGTTACGAAGAATGACTGTCAACGATCGTGTCTGGTTCATCACCGGCGCCTCTTCCGGATTTGGAAAATCGCTTGCCGAGGCCGTCCTTGCACGCGGCGAACGCGCCGTCCTCACGGCTCGCCGCATCGACCGGCTGGAGGCGCTGGCTCGCAAGCACGAGGGGCGGGCGCTCGCGCTTGCGCTCGACGTGACCGATGCCGGCCAGCGTGGCAGGGCCGTTGATGCAGCAATCGCGCAGTTCGGCCGGATCGATATCCTCGCCAACATTGCCGGCCGCGGTTCCGTGGGCGCGGTGGAAGAGTTCGAGCCCGAGCAGCTTCGCGCCCAACTGGAGCTCAACTTCTTCGCCGCCGCGGAACTCACCCGCCTGGTGCTGCCGCAAATGCGAAGGCAGGGCAGCGGCCATGTGCTCAACCTGACCAGCGTCGGGGGAGCCGTCTCCCTTGGTGGGTTCGGCGCCTATTGCGCCGGCAAGTTTGCTCTGGAGGCATGGAGCGATGCCCTTCGCGACGAGGTCGCGCCGCTGGGAATCCGGGTGACGATCGTGGAGCCGGGCAATTTTCGCACCGAGTTCGCTGGCGATGTGAACATGCGGCCTGAGCGGCATCTCGACGTCTATCGGCCGCTGATCGCGCCGATCGAGGAATTTCTTTATGGACAAGCGGGGACGCAAGCAGGCGATCCGGCCAAGGCGGCGGCCCTTATGATCGAGGCGGTGGACAGCGCCAATCCGCCGGCACGCCTGATGATGGGCAAGGACGCCTTCGACCTGTACGACCGGCTGATCTCGGCACGCCACAAGGAGTTTGACGAATGGCGTGCCCGCGGCGAGGCTACGGCCTTCGACGGCGCCGAGATGATCCGGATCGGCAAAACGGAAGCCGCCGCATAGCAAGGGGAAGAACGGACCGATGACAGGCAGCGGGCTGGCGGAGGCAATCGGTCGCCACGGGCTTGTCCTGCGGGGCGGTTTCGTCTTCGACAAGGGCGAGGCCGCCCCCCTTGCCCTTTCAGACCGGCCCGCAAGATCGGTGGTCCTGATCGGCAATGCCGGCGCTTCGTATTGGCCGCATTTCCGGCGCTGGCGCGACGGCCAGCCTGCCGATCTGGAAAATCCGCTCGATACCTGGTGCCGTGAGGTGATCGGCGGGATCGCGCAGGATTTCGGGGCGAGGGCGGTATCGCCCTCCGACCGACCGTTCCTGCCTTTCCAGCAATGGGCGATGCGGGCGGAAGGGCTGAAATCGTCGCCGCTGGGCATCCTCATGCATCCCGAATACGGCCTGTGGCACGCCTATCGCGGCGCGCTGCTGTTCGATGTTGACCTGGCGGTGGAACCGACTCACAAGCCGATTCACCTTTGCGACGCATGTGTCGGAAAACCCTGCCTGAAAGCCTGTCCGGTCGACGCCTATACGCCGGCGGGCTTCGCCTATGAGCATTGCCTTGCCCATGTGCGCGGAGCGGAGGGAAAACCCTGCCGGACCGTCGGCTGCCTCGACCGCAATGCGTGCCCGCACGGAGTTGCCTATCGCTACCCGGCCGAGGTGCAGGCCTTTCACATGAAGGCCTTTGCCAAACTGTAATGCGTCAGTTGGTGTAGAGCCGGTTGTCGGCATCCGGATCCGCCGGTACGTCGCAGGTGGTGACGTTGCCGACCGTGCGGCATTTCTTCTCCTGCATGGCGGGCGCGCATGAGGGTTCGAGCGAACCTACATTGCAGGCCGGCGGGGCCGGAAAGCCGGCGGCGGTGACCGTCTGGGCCGGGACCGCGGGGCTGGCCGGTGCCGGCAACGCCATGGCCTGGGCGGATTGCGGCGAGACGGGCCGGGTCGCCGCCATGGCAGGCGGCGCTAGCGGTTCCGCAGCGGTCGAGTAGGCAAGGTTCGGCTGCTGCTGTTGCGACGTGCAGCTGGCGAGCGCCATGCCCATGAGAGCAGCCAGCAATCGGTATTTCATTCTCTGTCTCGCGTGATGGCGCGATCTTTCAGATATCCGCACCGGTGGCAAGCCGGAGCGGGAAACGCGGTGCTGTCTTCCCCGCACGAAATGTTGAAGGCTGACATCGGAGTGCCGCTTGCCGGAAGCTCGACGCGGGATCATGACCAGGCTATCGGAATGGATCGGGGGCTGGGAGCTGACCATGGCCAAGCAGTACATCGAAATCACGACTGCCGACGGAACGGCTCGCGCCGGGCTTTTCCGCGCGCCCAACGGCACCACGGCGGGCGTCATCCTCTACATGGACGCTTTCGGCCCGCGCCCCGCACTGGACGGGATGGCCGAACGGCTCGCCGCGCTGGGCTATGTCGTACTGGTGCCGGACCTGTTCTACCGCGAGGCCCCTTACGGGCCATTCGAAGCCAAAACCGCTTTCGCAAACGAGGAGAGTGCCGCGCGGCTGCGCGCGCTGATCGCGGGTACGACGCAGGCAATGAGCACGCGCGATACCGGAGCTTTCCTCGATGCGCTGGCGAAACAAGGCGCGACCGGGCCGGTTGGCGCGGTCGGCTATTGCATGGGTGGGGCGCGGGCGCTCAACGCCGCGGCCGCCTATCCCGATCGCATCAGGGCGGCGGCCTCCTTCCACGGCGGCAACCTCGCCGGCGATAACGCCGACAGCCCGCATCGCCGCGCGGCCGAGATCAAGGCGAAGGTCTATGTCGGCACGGCCGGCGTCGACCGCAGTTTTCCGCCGGAACAGTCGGCGCGGCTGGCCGAAGCGTTGCGGGTGGCGGAAGTGGATCATGTGATCGAGAATTATGTCGGCATGGGCCACGGCTGGTGCGTGCCGGACCATTCCGTCTATGACGACAAAGGCGCCGAGCGGCACTGGAAGCGGCTTGAGACATTCTTCGGCGAAGCGCTGGGCGGCTGAGCAACCATGACTGAGCCGCCCGATCCATTCGACCTGCAACGTTTCGTGGATGCCCAGTCGCCGGTCTTCGACACGGTGCGGCGGGAGTTGCGCGACGGCCGCAAGGCGAGCCACTGGATGTGGTTCATCTTTCCCCAGGTGGCCGGGCTGGGCGCCAGCCCGATGGCGCAGCGCTACGCGATCGGCTCGGTCGAGGAGGCGCGCGCCTATCTCGGCCATCCGGTGCTTGGACAGCGCCTCCAGGCGTGCGTGGCGGCGCTGCTCGACGTTTCCGGCCGTTCGGCGCATGAAATCTTCGGCAGCCCCGACGATGTGAAGCTGCGCTCCAGCCTCACGCTCTTCGCCGCCGTGGCGCCGGACGAGCCGTTGTTTACGCGGGCTCTGGATCGTTTCTTCGATGGCCGGAAGGACCTGGCGACGCTGGAACGGCTCTGATCCGGCGGGCGCCGTCCTGGCGTCAAGAACGGGCGCCTTCCTGCTTTCAGCAAAAAATCTTTCCTTTGCCCCAAGGAATCGCCGATAGGCTTCGTCCAACAGGCAAATGATGGCGACGATGCTGGATGAAGGCGAAGCCTCCGACAGCGAGCTGATCGGGCTGGCGAAGGACGGGGATAGAGGGGCTTTCGGCAGGCTGGCCGAAAGGCACTACGACTTCGTCTATCGCGTTGCCTACCGCTGGTGCGGCCGCAAGGCCGATGCCGAGGACATCGCCCAGGAGGTGTGCGTGCGCATCGGTCGCGCCATCCGCGACTATCGCGGCGGTGGGGCCTTCACCACCTGGCTCTATGCGCTGACGCTGAACGCCGCGCGCGATCATGCGCGCAAGTCGGCGCGCGAGGGCGCCAAGGTGCAGGCTTACGGCGTGCATGCGCTGATTTCAGGCGAAGCGCCGGAAGAAGCGGACGAGCGTGCCGACGAACTATGGGCCGCCGTGCGGCGACTGCCGGACAAGCAGCGCGACGCCGTGCTGCTCGTCTACGGCGAGGGCCTGAGCCATGCCGCCGCCGCCGAAGCGATGGCGATCTCGGAAGCCACGGTGTCCTGGCACATCCATGAAGCGAAGAAGCGGCTGAAAGTTCTGATGCGTTCAGCCGGGGAAGATTGACCGATGGTCGACGACAAGGAACTGGCAAAGCTGCGCGGTTTGCGCATTCCCGCCCCGGACCCCGAGGCGAAGATCGGCGCGTTGCATGCCGCGCTGACCGCTTTCGACGAGCCGCAGGAAAAAATTTCGACGGCAACCCAAGGAAGTGCCGAGCCGCACCGTCTCACCTCACGAGCCGCAAAACTCTGGAGGGAGATCATGCAGAAGAAGCTCATCGCCGCGCCGGCCGCCGCCGGCCTTCTCGCTCTGCCGATCGCTGGCTACACGGCGCTCTATCTGCTCGACCACCGGTCGTTCGATTTCGGCGGCGGGGAAAGCGCCATCACCGAAACGAATGCCGGAAAGCCGTCCGGCACCAAGCCGGCGACGAGCGCCGCCGACAAGAACAAGCAGGCCGATACGGAAAGCCGCGACCTCGACGAGACCCTGATGGCGCCGCCGCCCGCGCCGGCGCCGGAGAGCGCGATTGCCTCCGGCAATGCGCAGAACCAGGTTCTAATGCGCGGTTTGGCGGAGCCGATGGCGAAGGCCGAAAGCCGCACCCGCGACATGGCCCAGCCCAAGGTTTATGCGCCGTCCGCCGTGGCGATGCCGGCGCCTGTCGATATGCCGGCGCCGCAGGCGGAGAACCGCGACCGCATCGAGGACTTCAAGTCGAATCCGGTGCGCTCGGCGCTGGAGGACCCGGTTTCCACCTTCTCGATCGACGTCGACACGGCGTCCTATTCCTTCGTGCGCCGCTCGCTGAAGCAGGGCTTCCTGCCGCAGGCCGATACGGTGCGCGTCGAGGAGATGGTCAACTACTTCCCCTACGACTGGAAGGGACCGGACAAGGCCGACACGCCGTTCAACTCGACCGTCACCGTCATGCCGGCGCCGTGGAACGCCGAGCACAAGCTGATGCACGTCGCCATCAAGGGCTACGACGTGCAACCGGTGACGCAGCCGAAGGCGAACCTCGTCTTCCTGATCGACGTGTCGGGCTCGATGAACGAACCGGACAAGCTGCCGCTGCTGAAATCGGCGTTCCGGCTGCTGGTCGGCAAGCTCAAGGCTGACGACACCATCTCCATCGTCACCTATGCGGGGGATGCCGGCACGGTGCTGGAGCCGACCAGGGTGGCGGAGAAGGACAAGATCCTCTCGGCAATAGACAACCTTCAGCCGGGCGGTACGACGGCCGGCGAAGCGGGCATCCGCGAGGCTTACCGGTTGGCCGAGAAGTCTTTCGTCAAGGACGGCGTCAACCGTGTGATGCTGGCCACAGACGGCGACTTCAATGTCGGCCAGACCGACGACGACGACCTGAAACGGCTGATCGAGGAAGAACGCAAGACAGGCGTCTACCTGTCGGTGTTCGGCTTCGGACGGGGCAACCTGAACGACCAGATGATGCAGACGATCGCGCAGAACGGCAATGGCACGGCGGCCTATATAGACACGCTGGCGGAAGCCGAGAAGGTGTTGGTGGAGGACGCTTCTTCGACGCTGTTCCCGATCGCCAAGGACGTGAAGATCCAGGTCGAGTTCAACCCGGCCAAGGTCGCGGAATACCGGCTGATCGGCTACGAGACGCGGGCGCTCAACCGCGAGGACTTCAACAACGACCGCGTCGACGCCGGTGACATCGGCTCCGGCCATTCGATCACCGCGATCTACGAGATCACGCCGAAGGGCGCCTCGCAGCAGATCGACGACCTGCGCTACGGCGATGCCTCGACAAACAATGGCGGCGTGGCCAACGCCGACGAATACGCCTTCGTCAAGATCCGCTACAAGCTGCCGAACGAGGACACCTCCAGGCTCATCACCACGCCGGTGACGGCCGCCGACGAGGTGTCGTCCTTCGACGCCGCCGGCACCGACCAGCGCTTTTCCGTCGCCGTCGCCGCCTTCGGTCAGAAGCTGCGCGACGAAGATGCCACGGCGAAGTTCAGCTTCGACCGGATTGCCGAGATTGCCACCGCCGCCCGAGGAACCGACCCGTTCGGGTACAGGTCCGAGTTCCTCTCTCTCGTGCGCCTTGCCTCGGCGCTGGGCGGAAAGCGGTAGTGGCGATGACGGCCCGTTCCCTTCAGATGGGATCGTTCTGATACGGGGAATGGGCCTACGGGCGGGTGAGGCAGGCCGGCAGGGGAAACCTTGCCGGCCTTTTTTTGCCTGAAACGGCGGTTGGATAAAATGCCGTGGATTTCCGGTACGGCTTTGAAAGCCGCTGTTGCTATCGGTCCTGTGCAAGACGTTGAGGGAGCGGTTCGTGCAGATCTTCGGTTCAGCGCCCAGGGTGATCGACCGGTCGCATTGGGGGACGGGTTCCACCTATGAGAGCGCCAACAAGGTCGGCTCGCATCCCGCCGATGCCGCTCTTCTCAGGCGCGACGCCGCCGGCGAGCCGGGCCGGAGTGCCGCCATTCCGGCGCTGCGCAGCGAAGGCTTCGGCTCGACATCGAAGGTCAGCGATCCGCGCGCGTCCGACACGCTGATGCAGATGCGCGGCGGCAACGGTGCCCACGCGGATCATGCCTCGGTGTTCGCGGCCTACAGCGAAAACGACTGAAAATCCCGTCAGGCCGGACCTGGAGCGGTCCCTGTTTAAACGGAATCGTTGGAATCGCTCCATCTTTTTGATTTGGGCGCGTTTCCGGACGCAAAAGCGCTTCACACTTTTGCTGGAAATGCTCCAGGCGTGGTTGCACGCGCAAGTTCCAGATACAGTCGACACCGCGAGACTGGCCTCGCCGATCAATGGGACGACAAAGGGTAACGCATGCCGAACGGCGGTCTGGACGAATGGGACATCGCGCGGCGCGGGCTGCGCTCGATCTCTTCGCCGGAGATCAAGTCCTTCTGGGACGGCTACATCGCCCACCGCCGCCCGGTCCTGATCGAGCACGGCAGCCTCTATTCGCGCTGGCGGCGAGTGTCGGACGATCTGGTGATCTCGCTTTACCTGACGAACCGCAGCGTCGGGCTGTTCGTCCGGGGGCAGCGCGGCGAGCGCTATCGCACCACGCTCAATCGTCTGTCGGATTACGAACCCCAGCTCGGCAAGGCGCTCGGCGCCAGCCTGCGCGGCTACGAGGGCTGCTGCTATCTCACGAACCTGCCGCTGCCGGTGACCGATCCGGCAAGCTGGCCGCAAGGCTATGCGTGGCTGGAAGAACGGGAAACGTTCTATAGCCGCGTCCTGAGCGAGTTCGACGCAAGCCCCGACTGACCGAGCCTTCTCGTCAGTTGCGCGAGCGCCGCCGCTCGCGCCGGCCTTCGCCTTCGCCGCCGCCATTGTCGCTGGCCGCCTTGTTGCGCAGCGGGCCGATGCGCTCGACGATCGTCTCCAGCGTCGGGCGCTGCTCCTTGGCGTGCGCGTCGAGCGCCTGGCGCATGGCGGCCAGGTGGGCGAACGAGGTGCCGCAGCAGCCGCCGACGATCTTGGCACCGGCATCCACCGCCAGCCGCACATAGTCGGACATCAGCTCGGGTGTGCCGGAATAGTGGATTTCCGAGCCGCGGAATTCGGGGATGCCGCAGTTGCCCTTGACGATGACCGTCGCCTCCGGCTTCGCCGCCGTCATGTCGAGCAGGGAGGCCAGGATATCGGAGGCGCCGACGCCGCAATTGGCGCCGACGCCGAGCGGGGCCTCGGCAAGGCCTTCGGCCACGGCATGGATGTCCTTCGGCAGCAGGCCCATCATGGTGCGGCCGGCAGTGTCGAACGAGCCGGTATAGGTGTAGGGCAGTCCAACGCGAATGGCGGCCTCAGCGGCGGCGCGGATTTCGTCGGGCGCCGACATCGTCTCGATCCAGGCGACTTCGGCACCGCCGGCCTTCAGCCCCTCGATCTGCTCGGCGAAGGCGTCCACCGCATCGTCATAGGTCATGGCGCCGAGCGGAACCAGCAGTTCGCCGGTCGGGCCGACCGAGCCGGCGACAATGACCTTGCGGCCGGCCTTGTCGGCGACCGAACGGGCGATCTCGGCGGCGCGCTTGTTGAGCTCGAACACGCGGTCCTGCGCATGGTGCAGCTTCAGGCGGTGGCGGGTGCCGCCGAAGGAATTGGTGAGGATGATGTCGGCGCCGGCATCGACGAAGCCCTGGTGCAGCTTGACGATGGTTTCGGGCGCCGTCTCGTTCAGCAGTTCGGGCGCTTCGCCGGCGGCCAGCCCCATGGCGAACAGGTTGGTGCCCGTGGCGCCATCGGCGAGGAGCACGCCTTTCTCTGCGATGAGGGCGTCGATGGGGTTCGTCATGGGAGCGCTTTCCGGATCGAGAGTTGAATAAGGATATAAAGAATTCTTTATATGTGGTCAACGGGACCCTTTTCGGAAATGCTCGTCGAAGCTCAGTCTTCAGCGGGGAGGACCTCCACTTCGATCTCCGTGCATGCGTCGCCGTTCGTCGGGTGATGGTCGACGCTGCAAGCGGTGACGATGACCAGCAGGTCGCGCTCCGCCCGCAGCCTGACATAAGCGCCGGGCGGGTTGATGGACGCGGCGACGACGAGCGTGCCGTCCGCTGCGGGCAGCGAATTCTGGAAGAAGTCGACGGGATCGGGCGTGAAGGGGAAGGAGACGCCGGCCTCGGTCAACGCCTTGTGCAGGTTGGCGGCGCAGCTGGGGTGGTCCTCGAAGCCGGCGCGCCGGTAGAGTGCGGGATTGCAGGCGGGAAAGAGCATGTCGTGCGGGCCGGGCGAGGCGTCCTCGATCAGGGTGAGCAGCTTTTCGCCGGACATGCCGTAAAAGCTTTCGCCTGCGGTCGGAAACAGCCGCTCGATGATGTCGCGCGTCTGCGATGCGCTCAGCCAGTCGAGATTGCCGTCGGTCGAGAAGGCCCACAGGTCGGCCACCTGCGCGCCCTTCGGGTCGGTGATGCGCAATTGCTGGCCCTTGGCGAGGCGGAATGCGTGGCCGGACTGCGGGGGGGATGACGGTTCGTTCGGTCTGCTGCATGACAAGTCTCCCTTGCTGCGCAAAAGCGAGGCTCAGCCGCCGCCGGCGAATGTCTCGTCGGCCAGACGCTGGGTGAAACCGGCGGCCTCGTGGGCGTTGATCTCCGCAGCGCGGATGAGTTGGTCGAAATGGCCGGTCAGCGTGCGGATCGGGGCCGGAGCGTTCAACACCAAATACATATCGCCGACATAGATAGCCGCGCGATACGGCCCGAATATGGTGTAGGGGATCGAATAGCGCATGCGGCCGTCATAGAGGAACAGGCGGAAGGTCGGATAGAGATCGTCCAACAGCGCTGCCATGTGCAGAAGCTGGGCGCGCCGCTCTTGCGGCGGGAAGCCGTTCCAGATGCCCAGCCCGCGCGCGAAGATCTCCAGCGTGTGACGGGGCATGCACACTTCCATGTCCGTTTCCGGCCGGCGGCTGTAGTCGATGCGATACTGCGTCTCGTCGGCCTGCGCCTCGCGGTTGCGGTTGGTGATGCCGGCCTCGTAGTCGACCAGCGCTTCGGTGCGCAAAAGGTCTGGGATGCCGGCCGGCACGTAGCGGATCTTGGTGCCGACCGCCTCGGCGTGCCATTTCGCCAGCAGGGTCCGGTCGAAGCCGCCCGAGGCTTCCTCGATCTCCAGGCTTTCGCGGATCTCGCCGGTGACGCCTTCGTCGTGCGACAGGCCGAGCAGCCAGTCGAGCGACACCTTGAATTCGGCGGCGATGGCAAGCAGCGTTTCGGCGCGGGGCAGGCGGGTGGAGGCGCCCGACAGGAGTTGCGACAGCGCCGAACGGTCGATGCCGACGGTGGCGGCAAAGGCCGACCGGTTCAGGTCGGAGCGTGTCAGGAGCAGCTTCAGGCGCTCGCGGAAAAGGGTGGAGAGATCGCGCTTGTCCATCGGGCCGAACTCACTACTAGAGGAAAATTTTGCCCGTTGCAGGGCCTATTCCCCGACAGCGGGTAAATGAATCCTGCCATTTGTTTACTAAATATAACATCTGATGCTCAAGCGGCGCAATCGCAACAGTTTGTGCGCATTGTCGCGTTGCGACTGCCTCGTCTCTGCTGACACAATGCTGTCAGGAGCCGAATCGCGGTTCCGGCAAGTGGTGAAGGCATGGCACGCAGACGAGACAGGACTGGAAGGGCGGCGGCGGTCGAATGGCCGACCGTTCTGCTGGCCGTCGTCTGCTACGGTGCCTGGCTGGCGGCCGGCCTGCTGCTTTGGCCATCCCATCCGGTGCTCGCGCTGGTCCTGCTGACCTTCACCGTCGCGCTGCAATCGTCGTTGACGCACGAGGTGCTGCACGGCCATCCGACGCGAAACGCGCTGGTCAACGAGGCCTTCGTCTTCCTGCCCATCGGGCTTGTGTGGCCTTACCGTCGCTTCAAGACGCTGCATCTGCGCCATCACGCCGACGAACGGCTGACCGATCCGCTGGACGACCCCGAAAGCTACTACAAGGCGCTCTGGGTGCACGAAGCCCTGCCGGGCTGGATGCAGGCGCTGCTCAAGGTCAACAACACCATGGCAGGGCGCTTTTTCCTCGGGCCTTGGCTGTCGATGATCGGCTTTTTCATCGACGATTTCCGCCAGGCCATGGCAGGCGACAAGGCGATCCGCAAGGCCTGGGTGTCGCACGGCATCGGTCTGGCGATAGTGCTGCCGGTCGTTGCCTACGGCTTCGGCATGCCGCTGTGGCTCTACATTCTGGTGCCGATGTGGTTCGGCCAGTCGCTGATCGCCATCCGCACCTTCGCCGAGCATCAGTGGTCGGAGCACCCGGAAGGGCGCACCATCATCGTCGAGCGCTCGCCGCTGTCGCTGCTGTTCCTCAACAACAACCTGCATTTCGTCCATCACAAGAAGCCGACCGTGGCGTGGTACAGCCTGCCGAAGCTGTTCCGCGACGACCGCGAGGCATGGCTGAAGGCCAACAACGGCTATGCCTACGCGAACTATTTCGCCCTGCTGAAAGCCTATGCCTTCAAGGCGAAGGAACCGGTGGTGCATCCCGTCCTGCGGCGCCAGCCGGAACACGGCCGGGCGTTCAAGCCGCGGGTGCGGGCGCGCTCCGTCGCCGGCGCCGGCACCGCCCCCGTGCCGGCCGAGCCGCCGAAAGAGTGAGCTGGTTGCCGGCTTGCATTCGGGCTCGTGCTCCCGGCAGATGATGCGATGAGCCGATTCATTGCAGCCTTGCCGATGTACGACTGGCCGGAAGTCCGCGCCGAAGTCGATGCGCAATGGGCGCGGCTGCGGGACGCCTTACGCCGGCGCGGCGTGGATGCGCCGGATGCGTTGACGCGGACCAACATGCCGGATGGCAGCCTGGAGCCTGCCGCGCTGTGGCGCGATCCGGCGCTGCTGTTCGCGCAGACCTGCTGGGGACCCATGGGGCTGGGGCTGGCGGACCATGTGCAGGTGATCGGCCAGCCGGACTACTCGGCCTTCGAGGGCGGGCAGGGCGAACTCTATTCGAGCGCGGTGGTGATGCGACGGGCCGAGACGCCACATGCCGGCGTGCCGGCGCCCGCCGATGGCCGCGCGGTGCTTCTCCCCGACCGCCTGCGCGGCAAGCGCTTTGCCTTCAACGGCGCCGATTCCATGTCTGGCATCCTGGCCCTGACCAGCGATCTGGAGGCGATGGGCGAGGGCATCGGCATTTTTTCGGAGCGCATCGTCAGTGGCGGTCATCGCGCATCGATCGTCGCCGTCGCCGAGGGCAGAGCCGATGTCGCGGCCATCGACTGCCGCAGTTGGGCGATGGCGCAGCGCTTCGAGCCGGCAGCGAAGGAGCTTGCCGTCGTCGGCTGGACCGGCAGGCGCAAGGGCCTGCCTTACATCTGCGCGCAAAGACTGCCGCGGGAAACGGTTGACGCCTTGCTCGAGGCGGCAACCGAAGCCGGCATGCTTGTTGCCTCCTAACCGCGCATCTTCTCGCCGCTCGGATCGAACAGCGGTTCGATATTGATGCGGGCGGCGCGGCGCTTGCCGAGGATCTCGATCTCGAACAGGCCGGCGTCTTCCTTGTCGGCAAGGGCGGCCGGCACGTAGCCTTGCGCCATGGATTTTTCGACATGGTGGGCGTAGCCGCCCGATGTCACCCAGCCGACGACGCGCCAGTCGCCGTCGACGATGCCGCGGATGGAGGAGGCGCCTTCGTCCGCCGCCGAGATGCGCACTTCCTTGCCCTTCGCGTCGAAACGCGGGGCGCCGTAGCCGTGCGGTTTCTCCACCGTGCCGTAGTCGGTCGAGACCTTCGCCCAGATCGGTTCGTCGCCCATCACGTCGGCGTCCAGTGCATCGACGACGAAGGAAACACGCTTCAGCTTCGGGCCTGCCTCCAGTTCCTTGGCGGCGGCGTCGCGGCCGATGAAGTCGTTCTTCTCCATCTTGATGAAGCGCTCCATGCCGCCCTCGAACGGCCCGTAGATCGGCCGAAGCTCGCGGAACCAGGTCGGGAAATTCTTCTCCAGCCGCATGGAGAGCAGCGCGCGCATGCCGAAATCGACGATGCCAAATTCGGCTCCGGCCTCCTTAATCGCCTTGTAGACGAGGCGCTGGTAGGCCGGCTGCATCCAGATCTCGTAGCCGAGGTCGCCGGTGTAGGTGATGCGGTTGACCATGCAGGGCGCGCCGCCGACCGCCATCTCGCGGAAGTCCATGAAGCGGAAGACCTTGGACGATATGTCGACGTCCACAAGCTTCTGCAGGAGTTCCTGGCTTTTCGGCCCGGCGATGGAAAGGCCGACAAGCGTCTGGTCGAAGCGATGGATGCGCACCGATCCGTCCTTCGGCAGGTGCTTCTCGAACCAGCGCATGTGGTACTTCGCGGCGGCCGAGGAGCCCCAGACCATGAAGCGGTCGTCGCCAGCGTGCGCGATGGTGAAGTCGCCGATCAGCTTGCCGAACTCGTTGAGCATCGGCGACAGCACGATGCGGCCCTTCTTCGGCATGCGGTTGGTGAGGATGCGGTTGAGGAAGGCTTCCGCTCCGGGGCCGGTGAATTCGTACTTGGCGAAGTTGGCGATTTCGGTGACGCCGACGCTTTTCCGCACGGCGCGCACTTCCTCGCCGATGGGCTTGAAATCGTTGGAGCGGTGGAAGGAGACGATGTCTTTCGGTTCGGTGCCCTTTGGCGCGAACCACAGCGGCGTCTCCAGTCCCCAGCTGTCGCCCATCACCGCGTTCTGCGCCACCATCGTGTCGTAGAGCGGCGTCGTCTGCGCCGGGCGCGCGGCCGGCAGTTCCTCGTTGGGGAAGCGGATGGAGAAGCGGCGCGAATAGTTTTCGCGAACCTTGGCGTTGGTGTAGCGCAGGCTCGCCCATTCGCCCCAGCGGGCGACGTCCATGCCCCAGACGTCGAAGCCCGGATCGCCGTTCACCATCCAGTTGGACAGCGCTAAGCCCACGCCGCCGCCCTGGCTGAACCCGGCCATGACGGCGCAGGCGCACCAGAAATTGGTCAGGCCCTGTACCGGCCCGACCAGCGGGTTGCCGTCCGGCGCGAAGGTGAAGGGCCCGTTGATGACCTGCTTGATGCCGGCATTGGCGATGCCGGGGAAGTGGCGGAAGCCGACTTCCAGCGATGGCGCGATGCGATCGAGGTCGGGGATCAGCAGTTCATGGCCGAAATCCCACGGCGTGTTGACCGGCGACCACGGCTTGCACGCCTTCTCATAGGTGCCGAGCAGAACGCCGTTGCGCTCCTGGCGGGTGTAGATCTCGCCCTTGAAGTCGAGCACGCCGACCATCTCGCGGCCGGTTTCCCTGTTGAAGGCTTCCACTTCCGGCATTGGCTCGGTGAGCAGGTACATATGCTCCATGGCCAGCAGTGGCAGTTCGACGCCGACCATGCGGCCGACCTCGCGCGCCCACAGGCCGCCGCAGTTCACCACGTGCTCGGCCTTCACCGTGCCTTGCTCGGTGACGACGTTCCAGGTGCCGTCGGGTTCCTGCGTCAGCTCGATGACGCGGTTACGCAGCACGATCTCGGCTCCGAGCTTACGCGCTGCCTTGGCGTAGGCATGGGTGGTGCCGGATGGATCGAGATGGCCTTCCACCGGGTCCCACATGGCGCCGACGAAGTGCTTTTCGTCCATCAGCGGGAACATCGCCTTGGCTTCCGACGGCGTGATGAGTTCGGTGTCCATGCCGAGATAGCGGCCCTTGGCGTGGGCGAGGCGCAGGAAGTCCATTCGCTCCGGGCTGTCTGCCAGCATGACGCCGCCGGTCAGGTGCAGCGAGCAGGACTGGCCGGAAAGCTCTTCCAGTTCCTTGTAGAGCTGGACGGTGTAGGCCTGCAGCTTGGCGACGTTGGGATCGCCGTTCAGCGTGTGGAAGCCGCCGGCCGCATGCCAGGACGAACCGGAGGTGAGTTCCGACCGCTCGATCAGCATGACGTCGGTCCAGCCGGCGCGGGCCAGATGATAGAGCACCGAACAGCCAACGACGCCGCCGCCGATGACAACCGCTTTTGCGTGGGATTTCATGTGGTTGGTCTCATATTTTCAGGATTTGAGTCGAAATTGGGTTGGTGCTCGGCCACATGATTAAAAGTCACGTGCTCTAACTCGGGGCTGTCGACAGGCTTCGCGAGGGCAAAGCGGATGTCGTTCGCCCCGACGTTTTCGGCGAGTCGCCCATCAAGCGCGGCCAGGATCGTTTCGCAGACGGATGTCCGGTGCTTCAGGACATCATGGTTCCAGAAGCGCAGGATGGAATAGCCACGTGAGCGAATGGAGTCGTCGCGGCGGCGGTCATAAGAACTGTCGGCGTGCTGGGAGCCGTCGATTTCGACAATCAGCTTTTTCTTTCGGCAGCAGAAATCCGCGAAATAGGGGCCGATTGGAAATTGACGAGTGAAATGATGGCCGCAGAGTCCGCGTCCCTTCAATTCTTTCCAGAGACCACCCTCGGCACTGTTGTCCGCCCATCTGAGAGCACGGGCTCTTTCCGTCGTGCCGGCCTTTCTGCGCGTGCGCGATTCCGGTAGGTCGTTCCCCCTCTCCGTCATACCCTTCGGGTATGCCACCTCTCCCCCACTTCGTGAGGGGAGAGGATGGGCGCCAGGTGTTGCTGCCGGCTTATCCTCCACCTCGCGAAGCGGGGGGGAGGTGTCGCGGGCGTCCGCCCGTGACGGAGGGGGGGCCTTGTTGGTCAAAGCCAAACCTCTCAAAAATCAGTCGGCGCGCCGCCTTCGGCGATGCGGCGCTCGACGAAGGCGTTCAGTTCGTCGCGGGTGGCGGGGTCGATGTAGGGCTCTTCGTAACTCGCCAGCCGGTCCTTCCAGATGCGGTTGGCTTTCTCGACTGCCGTCGGCGCGCCGTGCTCGGCCCAGGTTTCGTAGTTGCGCCAGTCGGAGATGACGGGCTGGTAGAAGGCGGTCTTGTAGCGGTCCTGCGTGTGCTGCGTGCCGAAGAAGTGGCCGCCGGGGCCGACGTCGCGGATGGCGTCGACCGCCAGCGCCGCCTCGGACAGGTCGAGCGGCGTCAGGAACTCGGCCACCATCTGCAGCAGGTCGATATCGAGAATGGTCTTCTCGTAGGAACAGGTGAGGCCGCCTTCCAGCCAGCCGGCGGCGTGCTTGATGAAGTTGCCGCCCCCCTGCACGCAGCCCCACAGCGAAAAGACGCTTTCATAGGCCGCCTGCGCATCGACCGAGTTGGCGGCGCAGACGTTGGAGGTGCGGTATGGGATTTTGTAGCGCCGCGCCAGTTGCCCGCCGACGAGCTGCGCCTTCATGTATTCGGGCGTGCCGAAGGCCGGGGCGCCCGACTTCATGTCGACGTTGGAGGTGAAGCCGCCATAGCCGACCGGCGCGCCTTGCTTCACCATCTGCGCGAAGGCGATGCCGGCCAGCGCCTCGGCGTTCTGCTGCACCAGCGCGCCAGCCACCGTCACCGGCGCCATGGCGCCCGCCAGTGTGAAGGGCGTGACGATCACCACCTGGCCGTGCGAGGCCATCTGGATGATGCCTTCCATCATCGGGATATCGAGCTTCAAGGGCGAGTTGGTGTTGATGATGGTGAGCAGCGACGGCTCCTGGACGAACTGCTCCATCGGCACACCGCGGCCGATGCGGGCGATCTCGATGCCGTCCAGGTTGCGCTCGCGACCGAGCGAATAGGCGTGGAAGGCCTTATCGGTCAGAAGCACAAAATCGCGCAGGCATTCCAGATGCCGGACAGCCGGATGGATATCGACCGGCTCTACGGGATAGCCGCCGGTGACGTGCAGGATGTTGTGCATCTGGCCGAGCCTGACCAGATTGCGGAAGTCCGCCTGGTTGCCGGCGCGGCGGCCGCGATCGGTGTCGGAGCAGTTGGGCGCCGACGCCATCTGCGAGAATATGATGTTGTCGCCACCGAGTTGCACGTTGTGCGCGGGATTGCGGGCATGAAGCGTGAATTCGGACGGCGCGTGGGCGATCAGCTCCAGGATCATGTCGGCGTCGAAGCGCACCCGCTCGGTGCCGTCGCGCACATCGGCGCCGTGCGCCTTCATGATGCGGCGCGCCTCCTCGTGCAGCACGTCGACGCCGATCTCCTTCAGCACCCTGAGCGACGCCAGATGGATGTGCTCCAGTTCGTCCTCGGAGATGAAGGGCGTCGGTTTCAGCGGGTTCCGAAGCTGCCGGAACGGTGGCTGGTCGAAGGCGGCCGCGCCGCCGGCGCGCTTGCCCGCCCGGCCGCCGCGGCGGGCGCGTTCGGCGTGTGCGGTCGGTTCGGTGGCGGGCAGGGCTGCGGTCATGACGATGGCTCACGATAGGCGATTTCGCGGCGATAATGGACCTCTGCCGAGGGCGCGATTGCGGAGGTGGCGACCCATTGGGCAAGGGAAACGACATTGCGGTGGTGCGGTGCGCCCGCTTCGCCCCTCTTGCCGCCGCAAGGGTGGTAAGGCATGATTTCAGGATGCGAATGAAGGGGATCATCGCCGGTATCACGCTGCTCACCTGCTCGCGGCGCACGCGCCATGCCGAGTTGCTCAGGCTGTGCGCGCGCATCGGCTATTCACCGCCCGCGCTTTCCTGACATCCATGCCGGCGCCCCGCCGGATCGATTCGACAGGAAGGAGCCAATCATGAGCTACCAGAACTATTCGCTGAAGCAGCTTCAGCAGATCGACGCCTCGCATCACCTGCACCCCTTCACCGACCACAAGGAACTGCGCGAGGCCGGCTCGCGCATCATCACTCGCGCAGACGGGCCTTACATCTACGATTCGGAAGGCAACGAGCTGCTCGACGGCATGGCCGGCCTGTGGTGCGTTGCCGTCGGCTACGGCCGCGACGAGCTGGCGGACGCCGCCTACAAGCAGATGAAGGAGCTGCCCTACTATAATTCCTTTTTCAAATGCTCGACACCGACGCCGGTGCTGCTTTCGCAGAAGCTGGTCGAGATCGCACCTGAAGGCATCAGTCAGGTCTTCTACGGCTCGTCCGGCTCGGAGGCCAACGACACGGCGGTGAGGCTGGTGCGCCATTACTGGGCGCTCGAAGGCAAGCCGGAGAAGAACCGGATCATTTCGCGCAAGAACGCCTATCACGGCTCGACCGTCGCCGGCACGTCACTCGGCGGCATGGAGGCCATGCACAAGCAGCTCGGCGGCGCGGTGCCGAACATCGTGCATGTGATGATGCCCTACGCCTACGAGCTGGCGCTGCCCGGCGAGAGCGCCCACGATTTCGGCCTGCGCGCGGCCAAGGCCGTCGAGGACGCCATCCTGGAGGCAGGCCCCGACAAGGTGGCCGCCTTCATCGGCGAGCCGATCATGGGAGCCGGCGGCGTCAAGATCCCGCCGATGAGCTACTGGCCGGAAGTCGAGCGCATCTGCCGCAAATACGACGTGCTTTTGATGCTGGACGAAGTCATCACCGGCTACGGCCGCACCGGCGAGTGGTTCGCGGCGCAGTCGTTCGGCGTCAGGCCGGACACGATCACCACCGCGAAGGCGCTGACCTCCGGCTATCAGCCGCTGTCGGCGCTGCTGGTCGGCGACCGCATCGCCTCCACGCTGGTCGAGAAAGGCGGCGAGTTCGCCCACGGCTACACCTATTCGGGCCACCCGGTGGCCTGCGCGGTGGCGCTTGCCAACATCGACATCATCGCGCGCGAAGGTCTTGTGGAGCGGGTGAAGAACGATACCGGTCCTTATTTCGCGCAAGCGCTTGGGGAGCGCATCGCCGACCATCCGCTGGTCGGCGAGGTGCGCTCCTTCGGCCTGATGGGAGCCATCGAGATCGTCAAGGACAAGGCGACGAAGGAGCGTTTCAGCCCCTCGGGAAGTGCGGCCGTCGTCGTGCGCGACCACGCCATCGACAACGGCATGATGATGCGCGCCACCGGCGACACGATGATACTGTCGCCGCCGCTGATCTGGACGCGCGATACCATCGACATGGCCTGCGAGCGCATCCGCAAGGCTCTCGACCTCGCGGAAGCCGATCTGCGGCGCTGAACGATCCACGCCACCGGGCGGAACGATCCGCCCGGTGGCGTGTTTCACACATTCATCGACGGGTGGGCATCGAGGGGCGGGGACGAATATGCACAAACGGACGGGCTTCGGCGTCGGCCTTGCCGGCGACGATCTCCTGCTGGCGCCGATGGTGGTCTGGCTCAGGCTGCCGGCCCTGATGGGCGAGGCACGCCACCCCGATCACTGGCCGCGCGAATCGTTCCGAGCCGTGGCGGAGAAGGCGGCAGCGGCGTCGGAAGGCCTTGTCGCCGCGCAGATTTCGTTGGCCATGTCGGTGGCCTCTTTCTGGCCGGAGCTGCTATCTGGACAGGTGCCGTCGATCTGGAACGGCGTCGCGCTCCAGCGTTCGCTCGATGCGGCGTTGCGCCCGGCAGGCCGGCGCGTGCGGGCGAACTACAGGCGCCTGTCGGCAAAAGCGTTGGGCTGAACGCAAAAACCGCGCTCCCGGGGAACGCGGCTTTGCCAGATACGCATGGCCGACGCTTACAAACGCTGCGAAGGCATCGGCTCCGGTACGCGAGACCTGATCCGGAGCGCGGGCGGTGCGTGATGTCCGCCTCGCGATCCGTTCTACAGGCACATCGTTACCGCGTGGTTAGCGAGAGCTTAAGCAAACCTAAATTTGTAACTTTTATCGCCGCGAATTTTAGAAAAAGCGGAATGAACTTCGGGGTTTACGCAGCGTCACCGCGCAGGAAATTGATGATGCCGGAGAAATCGGTGCCGGCGCCTCCCTGCGCGTTGAACAGCGCATAGAGTTGCGCGGCCTCGGCGCCCAGCGGCGTTACGGCGCCGGACGCCTGGGCAGCTTCCTGCGACAGTTTGAGGTCCTTCAGCATGAGGGCTGCGGCAAAGCCCGGCTTGTAGTCCTTGTTGGCGGGGGAGGCCGGCACGGGACCGGGGACCGGGCAATAGGTGGTGAGCGACCAGCACTGGCCCGACGAGGTGGAGGCGACGTCGAACAGCGCCTGATGCGAGAGGCCGAGCTTTTCGGCCAGCACAAACGCTTCCGCCACACCGATCATGGAAATGCCGAGCAGCATGTTGTTGCAGATCTTGGCGGCCTGGCCGGCGCCGTCGCCGCCGCAATGGACGATGCGCCCGGCCATCGGCTTCAACACCGGCTCGGCGCGGGCGAAGGCATCCTTGGCGCCGCCGGCCATGAAGGTCAGGGTGCCGGCCGAAGCGCCGCCGGTGCCGCCGGAGACAGGCGCATCGACGGAGGCGTGGCCATGCTTCTGGGCGATGGCATGCGCCTTGCGTGCCGATTCGACGTCGATGGTGGAGGAATCGATGAACAGGCTGCCAGCCTTGGCCTTCGGCGCGATGTCGTCATAGACGGCGAGCACATGTTTGCCGGCGGGCAGCATGGTGATGACGACATCGGCGTCCTTCACTGCGGCGGCCGCATTCGCCATGACGGTGACGCCATGATCCTTCGCCACCGTCAGGTTCTCCGGCACGAGATCGAAGCCGAGCACGGCATGGCCAGCCTTGACGAGGTTGGCAGCCATCGGGTTGCCCATATTGCCGAGACCGATGAAGGCGATGGTTAGGGTGGTCATGGTGAGTTCCTCCTCAGATGGGAATGAGGGAATAGGGGAGTAAGGGAATAGGAGAATGGATTGTGGAACAAGTCGCCCTATTCCCCTAATCCCGTATTCCCTTATTGCCTTCCAATCATATGCCTCGCGACGATCACCCGCATGATCTCGTTCGTGCCTTCGAGGATCTGGTGGACGCGGAGATCCCGTACCAGTTTCTCGACGCCGTAGTCGTGCAGGTAGCCGTAGCCGCCGAACAGTTGCAGGGCATCGTTGGCGATCTTGAAGCCTGTGTCGGTGACGAAGCGCTTGGCCATGGCCGACCACTTTGAAGCGTCGTGCGCCTTGGCGTCCAGCTTCGAGGCGGCGGCGTAGAGGAAGATGCGCGAGGCCTGCAGTTCCGTCTCCATGTCGGCCAGCTTGAACTGCAGCGCCTGGAACTGGTCGATCGTCTTGCCGAAGGCCTTGCGCTCGGAGGCATAGGCCAGCGCCTTGTCGAGCGCCGATTGTGCGCCACCGAGCGAGCAGGCTGCGATGTTGAGGCGGCCGCCGTCGAGGCCTGCCATGGCGATGCCGAAGCCGGCGCCTTCACTGGAAAGCAGGTTCTCGGCCGGCACCTTGCAATCCTCGAAGATCACCTGGCGGGTGGACTGCATGTGCCAGCCCATCTTCTTCTCGTTGGCACCGAAGGAGAGGCCGGGCGCATCCTTCGGCACGACGAAGGTCGAGATGCCTTTCGGACCGTCGGCACCGGTACGCGCCATGACGACGTAGACGTCGGAGTCGCCAGCGCCGGAAATGAACTGCTTGGCACCGTTCAGCACATAGTCCGAGCCGTTGCCGCCGCTGCGCTCGGCCTTGGTCTTCAGCGCCGCTGCGTCCGAACCCGAGCCCGGTTCGGTCAGGCAGTAGCTCGCCAGCCACTCCATCGAGGTCAGCTTCGGCAGGATGCGCTGGCGCTGCTCGTCGGAGCCGAAGCGGTCGATCATCGAGGCCGCCATGTTGTGGATAGAGATGAAGGAGGAGAAGGCGGGGCAGGCGCGCGACAGTGCCTCAAAGATCAATACGGCATCGAGCCGGCCCAGCGCGGAGCCGCCGACATCGTCGCGCACATAGATGCCGCCCAGCCCAAGCGGGCCGGTTTCACGGATCACGTCGGCGGGAAAGTGCCTTTCGCGGTCCCAGTCGAGCGCGTTCGGCGCCACCCGCTCGGCGGCGAAAGCGTCGGCCATCGCCTGGATGGCGCGCTGGTCCTCGTTCAGCTCGAACTGTCCGCCTGCGGCTTGAACGGCGCTGTCCATGGCATCCTCCCGGCCTGCGCACGCCTAGCTTGGCCAGCCGTTTTCGGCTATGCGCTGGGGTCAATCTAGACCAATGATGCGGTCGCGCAACCTACGCTTTATGCGCAGCGGCTGTGCGTGAATTCATGCGCGAGATGCAACGTGCCGACAATTTTCGATGAACTGCTGGCGGCATTCAGGACATTCTGGGATGGCGTCGACGATGCGCTGGTGCGCGATGCCGTCGGCCGTATCGACCGGGAGATGCCCGAGCGGCCGCTGACGCCGCATGCGCTTTCCGCGCTTCGCCATCTCGACCGGCTGGCCGGCACCGCCATGCCCGCAGCGCGGCCGCTGGTTGAGCTGCTTGCCGGCAATCGCAACCGTTTCCGCTGGGGGCAGACCTATACGGCAGAGGATTTCGGGCAAGGCTTCGTCGACAACTACGGCTGGCTCGAAGTGTTCGGCACGCGCGGTCATTTCATCCACGGCGAGATAGCAGCCGGCGTGCTGCTGCTCGGGCCGCACATCGTCTATCCGGACCATCATCATGTCGCGGAAGAAATCTACATCCCGCTGACGGGTGGAACCGAATGGCGAATGGGAGGCGAGGCGTTCCGGCTTCGCGCCGCCGGCGAAGTCGTGCATCATGCGTCGAATGTCAGCCATGCCATGCGCACCGGCGACGATCCGCTGCTTGCCGCTTACCTCTGGCGTGGTGGGCCGCTGGACCAGAAATCGACCATCGCGGCACGGGACGAGAACTGAGCCATGGCGCGCGCGATCATGCTGCAAGGCACCGGCTCGGATGTCGGCAAGACCGTGCTGGTGGCGGGCCTATGCCGGGCGGCGCGCCGGCGCGGGCTGAAGGTCAGGCCATTCAAGCCGCAGAACATGTCGAACAACGCCGCCGTCGCCGATCTGCCGGGCGAAGCGGGCGGCGGCGAGATCGGCCGCGGCCAGTGGCTGCAGGCGCTGGCCTGCGGCGTGCCGGCCTCCGTGCACATGAACCCGGTCCTGCTCAAGCCGCAGACCGATATCGGATCGCAGGTCATCGTGCAGGGCAAGGTGTTCGGTGAGGCGAATGCGCGGGACTATCAGGAGCTCAAGCAAAGCCTAATGGCGGCAGTTCTGGATTCATGGGCGAAAGTGGGCGAGGGGGCGGACCTCGTCATCGTGGAGGGTGCCGGTTCGCCGGCCGAGATCAACCTGCGCGCCAACGACATCGCCAATATGGGCTTTGCCACGCGCGCCGCCGTGCCGGTGGTGCTGGTCGGCGACATCGACCGCGGCGGCGTGATCGCCTCCATCGTCGGCACGCATGCGATCCTGCCCGACGAGGACCGTGCAATGATCGCCGGCTACATCGTCAACAAGTTCCGCGGCGACGTTTCGCTGTTCGACGACGGTCTTGCGGCGATTACCCGCTTCACTGGCTGGCGCTCCTTCGGCATCGTGCCGTGGCTGAGGGCGGCGGCACGCCTGCCGGCCGAGGATTCGGTGACGCTGGAGCGGCTTGCCGATGGTGAGCAGCGAGCGCTGAAGGTCGCCGTGCCGATGCTGCCGCGCATCGCCAATTTCGACGACCTTGACCCGCTGAAGGCTGAACCGGCAGTCGAGGTGGTGTTCGTGCCGCCCGGCAAGCCGCTGCCGGCCGATGCCGGGCTGGTTGTCATCCCCGGCTCGAAATCTACCATCGGCGACCTGCTGGCGTTCCGCGAATACGGTTGGGACCGCGACCTTGAAGCCCACCGCGCGCGCGGCGGCGCCATCGTCGGCATCTGCGGCGGCTTCCAGATGCTAGGCGGGACCGTGCGCGATCCGGATGGCATCGAAGGCAGCGTGCGCGAGGCCAAGGGGCTTGGCCTGCTCGATGTCGAGACCGTGATGGAACCGGAAAAGACCGTGCGCAACGTCACGGCGCATTCGGCGATCTTCCATACGCCGCTGTCGGGCTACGAAATCCATATGGGCCGCACTGCCGGGCAGGATTGCGCGCGGCCGGCGGCAATCATCGACGGGGTTGCCGACGGTGCCGTTTCCGCCGATGGCAAGGTGTTCGGCACCTATCTGCACGGCCTGTTCGGGGCCAATGCGTTTCGCGCCCGTTTTCTTGCCGGCCTCGGCGTCAGCGGCGCCGGCAGCGATCATCGCGCCGCCGTGGAAGCCGCGCTGGACGAGATCGCCGAGGAACTGGAGCGGCATCTCGATTGCGAGGCGCTGTTTTCGCTGGCGAGATAGGCTTCAGAAACCCAGCATCACCCGCAGCGGGTTCGTCGGGTCGGACAGCAGCTTGGCGGCCAGAGCCAGGCACACCAGCACCAGCAGCGGCTTGATGAGGCGCGCGCCGATGCGCACGGCCAGATGCGCGCCGACGCGGGCGCCGAGAAACTGGCAGGCGCCCATCATCAGGCCGATCTTCCAGTGGATGACGCCGACGGCGGCGAAGACGGCAAAGCCGCCGAGATTGGAAGCAAAGTTGAGCAGCTTGGTATGGGCCGTCGCCTTGAGCACGCCATAGCCGGCCAGCGCCACGAAGGCGAGCATGTAGAAAGAGCCGGCGCCCGGACCGAACAGGCCGTCGTAAAAGCCGACCAGCGGAACCAGTGTGAGGCCGAACAGGAAAGGAGTGACGCGCTCGGCGCGGTCGACGTCGTTCATGTTGGGCTTGAGGGCGAAATAGAGAGCGATTGCCACCAGCACGACGGGCAGGGCTGCGCTCAAAATATGCGCGGGCACGACGGTGGCGGCCAGCGCGCCGCAGGCGCTGCCGGCGAAGGCCATCAGCGCCGAGGGAAACTGCTTTCGCGGGTTCACCTGGCCCTTGGCGGCATAAGCGAGCGTGGCCGATCCCGAGCCGAACAGGCCTTGCAGCTTGTTTGTGCCAAGTGAATCGACCGGCGACAGGCCGGCCAAAAGCAGCGCCGGAACGGTAATCAGCCCGCCGCCGCCGGCGATGGAATCGACAAAGCCGGCCGCGAAGGCGGCGACGGCGAGCATGGCGACGGTCTGGGCTGCGAGATCGAACATGGAGACGGCGAAAAGCCGGAGGGATGGGTTCGGCCGTTCGACCATAGCGGAACCGTTTGCGCAAGGCCGATTCCGCGCTAACGTAAGCTGCACCAAGGAGGGAAAGGCCGATGGTGGTTGCCCTGCTGGATCAGTTCCTTGCGCTGTTCGACGGCGACCCCGGCGTGCGCAAGGTGGCCGACGATCCGGTGCTGTCGGCCGAACTGCTGCTCTTGTTTCGCATGATCCTTGCCGATGGCGAGGTAGCCGAAAGCGAGATGCAGGCATTCCGCCGCATCTGCCGCGAGTCTTTCGGCATCGCTGAGACCAGCATCGACGGCGTCATCGAGTATCTCAACGATTTCGGCTACGAGACGAGCGGCTCGCAGGCGATCGCGATGTTCCGCGACCTTGACGTGGAACGGCGCCGGCTGCTTGCACAACACATGGCCGAGATTGCCAAAGCCGACGAGCATCTCGCGGAGAACGAGGTAAGGCTCTTGCGCCGCACGCTCGACCTGCTCGGCATCAGCCCGGTGGATCTGGTGCGGGAGTAGGGGGGTAATCCCCGACTGACAAGCTTGTGCAGTCTTCGGTGCGGCCTTCGAGGCTCGCTGCGCTCACACCTCAGGATGAGGGAGGTCGGGCGCTTTCCGATCCGGATGGCGCGCGCGAGTCGTTGAAGCACGCTGGTTCTTCGAGGACAATTCTTCGGCCTGATGCAAACGGTTCTCGTCCTGAGGTGCAAGCGCAGCGAGCCTCGAAGGACGCACTATCCCTGTTCCTGCATCTTCCGCGCAATCGCACGGTGCAGGTCGGGCGCGGCCTCGACCAGCGCCTTGGCGGCTTCAGATTGCGGATGGTCGAGCACATCCTTCGTCGCGCCGCGCTCGACGATCCGGCCTTCGTGCATGACCAGCACCTCGTCGGTGATGGCGCGGGCGACGGTGAGGTCATGGGTGATGAACAGGTAGGCTACGCCCAGCCGGCCGTTCAGGTTGGCGAACAGGTCGAGGATTTGCGCGCGGATCGAGACGTCGAGCGCCGAGACGGGTTCGTCCGCCACCACCAGCTTCGGCCGTGTGATGATGGCGCGGGCGATCGAGAGGCGCTGGCGCTGGCCGCCGGAGAACTCGTGCGGGTACTTGTCGAGGTCGGATGCGGACAGGCCGACCTCGGCCAACGCGTGGGTCGCCATCTCGCGGCGCTCGGCGCGCGACGGCTTCTTCTCCATAAGATGCAGCGGTTCGGTGACAAGTCGTTCGACCTTCTGGCGCGGATCAAAGGAGCCGTAGGGGTCCTGGAACACCACCTGCATGTCGCGCCTCGCGGCTTTCAGCTCCGCTTCCGCTTTGCCGGTAACCGTCTCGCCACGAAACCGGATTTCGCCGGAGGTCGGCCTGTCGAGCGCCAGGATCATGCGCGCCAGTGTTGACTTGCCGCAGCCGGAACGGCCGACGAGCGCGACGGAGCGGCCGGGCGCGATGGACAGGGAAACATCGTCGACAGCGCGAACCGGTGTATCGCGGCGAAACAGCGAAAGGCGGCGGCCGGGATAGAGGCGGGAGACGGATTTGACGGTGAGGAGGGGGCTGTCCTTACCCTCCGCCTTGGGGGGAGGGTCGGCAAGAGCGCTTTGCGAAGCAAAGTGATCGATACGGGGTGGGGGTGGTGAAGAAGGCTCAGTTTTTGAGGACGGATGGATGTCGCCTCCACCTCCACCCCGTCTCACGATCTCCGCTGCGCTCCGATCGTTCGCCGACCCTCCCCGCAAGGGGGAAGGTAAGACGCCGCGCTTCGGCACATGCATGGAGGCCTGCGCCAGCTGCCGCGTGTAGGGATGAACCTGCTCGGACAGCACGCGCGCCGTCTCGCCTTCCTCCATCACCTCGCCGTGGCGCAGGATGGTGATGCTGTCGGCCATCTCGGTGACGACGGCGAGGTCGTGCGAGATGAGCAGCAGGCCCATGCGGTTTTCCTGCACGAGATCCTTCAGCAGCTCCAGGATCTGCTTTTGCAGCACCACGTCGAGCGCCGTGGTCGGCTCGTCGGCGATCAGCAGCTTCGGCTTCAAGGCACAGGCGATGGCAATGACGACGCGCTGGCGCTGGCCGCCGGACAGTTCGTGCGGGTAGCGCGACAGCGGGAATTTTTCCGCCGGCAGGCCGACGCGGTCGAGCATCTTGCGCGCCCGCTCCTCGGCCTCTGCGCGGGCTGCGCCCGTGTGCAGGCGGATGCCCTCGGCGACCTGCTCGCCGATGGTTTTCACCGGGTTGAGCGCCGTCATCGGCTCCTGGAAGACCATGCCGATGTCGTCGCCGCGCAAGGCGCACATCTGGTCCTCGGTCGCGGCCAGCAGGTCGATGCCATCGAAGCGCACATTGCCCGAGGCCTGTGCCGCGAAGGGCAGCAGGCGCATGACGGTGAGCGCCGTCATCGATTTGCCGGAGCCGGACTCGCCGACCAGCCCCATCACCTCGCCGGGCGCGATCGACAGGTCCACGCCTTTCAGGATCGGGTGGCCGCCGATGTTCAGCGACAGGCCTTCGATGTCGAGCAGGCTTGCCGTCATCGTTGCCGCCGCGCCTTGGGGTCGATGATGTCGGCGATGCCGTCGCCGAGCAGGTTGAGGCCGAGCACGGTGACGACGATGGCCATGCCGGGGAAGATCGCCATCCATGGCGCGATGGCCATGCGGGTCTGCGCATCGAACAGCATGCGGCCCCAGCTCGGCATCGGCGGCTGGGCGCCGAGCCCGATATAGGAGAGGCCGGCTTCGGCGAGGATGCCGAGCGCGAACTGGATGGTGCCCTGCACCATCAGGAGCGTGGCGATGTTGGGCAAAATATGCTCCAGCGTGATCGCGGCCTGACCCTTGCCGGCAGCGCGGGCGGCGAGGATGAATTCGCGCGGCCAGATGGAAAGCGCGCCGGCGCGCGCGACGCGCGCAAACACCGGCACGTTGAAGATGCCGATGGCGATGATGGCGTTGACCGCACCCGGCCCGAAGATTGCGGTGATCATGATCGCCGACAGAAGCGCCGGGAAGGCGAAGACGAGGTCGTTCAGCCGCATCAACGCCTCATCGAGCAGGCCGCCGCGCGCCGCCGCAAGGCAGCCGAGCGGCACGCCGATGCCCATGCCAATGCCGACCGCCACCAGCGCGACCGCGATGGAATTGCGGGCGCCGAGCATGATCATCGACAGGATATCGCGGCCGAAATGGTCGGTGCCGAACCAGTGCGCCCATGAAGGTGCCTGCTGCTTGTCGGATATGACCAGCCTGGCAACGTCGTAGGGCGTCCAGGCGAAGGACAGCAGCGCCGCGCCTGCGACAAGAAGCGCGATGACGAGGCCGACGACGAAGGAGCGGTTGGCGAGCGCCTTGCCGATCAGGTCGGTCAGTCGTTCCTCGGGCACGTCCGTATGCAGCGTCATTCGCGGCTCCTGAGGCGCGGATCGACGATGGCATAGGAGAGATCGACGACGAGGTTGATGGCGATGACGGCGGCGACCAGCAGCATGACGACGCTTTCCACCACGATCAGGTCGCGCTGGGCGATGGCCTGGATGACCAGCCGGCCGAGCCCCGGCAGGTAGAAGACGTTCTCGATGATGACGGTGCCGGCGAGCAGGAAGGCGAATTGCAGGCCCATGATGGTCAGAACCGGGATCAGCGCGTTGCGCAGCGCGTGCCGCCATAGCACGGCGCGATAGGGCATGCCCTTGGCGCGGGCGGTGCGGATATAGTCTTCCGACAGCACCTCCAGCAGGGCCTGCCGGGTGACGCGGGCGAGGATGGCCGCCTGTGGCAGGGCGAGCGCGATCGCCGGGAGGATCAGTGATTTCAGCGCCGGCCAGATGCCGGCGCCCCAGCCGGCGAACCCACCGGCCGGCACCCAGCGCAGCCAGACGGCGAAGCAGTAGATCAAGAGCAGCGCGAACCAGAAGTTCGGCACCGCGACTCCGACCTGGGCAGCGCCCATGGCGATGGCGTCACCGGCGTGGCCGCGGCGGCTGGCGGAATAGAGGCCAACCGGAATGGCGATGACGGTGGAAAGCGCCAGCGCGATCAGCGCCAGCGGGAGGGAGACGACGACGCGCTCGCGCACGAGGTCGAGCACCGGCACGGAATAGGTGTAGGAGCGGCCGAAATCCAGATGCAGCAGGCCGCCGGCCCAGTGCAGGTAGCGCAGGGCGAGCGCGTCGTTGAGGCCGAGCTGGCTGCGCAGCAGCTCGACCTGCTCGGCGCTGGCGTTCATGCCCAGCATCAGCCGCGCCGGGTCTCCGGGCACGATCTCCAGAACGGCGAACACCACCATCGAGGCCAGCACCAGCGTGATGGCCGCGATGACGAGGCGCTTGAGGAGATAGGCGGTCATGGCGCCGCTTCACCCCCGTAAGGGGAGGCTCAATCGTTCCACTTCACCTTGGTGATGTCGTTGGCCTGGATCGGTGCATTTTCCCACAGGCCGGAGAGCTTGGCATCCCAGACACCGACCTTGGGCAGTTCGAACAGGAAGCCGACCACCGCATCATCGGCGAGAATTTTCTGCGCCTGCTTCAGCAGCTCGATGCGCCTGGCCTCGTCCGAGGTGACGTCCAGTTCCTTGATGACCTCGTTGAACTTGGGGTTCTGGTAGTTGAAGTAGTAGTCAGGGCGCGAATAGATATCGATGTCGTTCGGCTCGGTGTGCGAGACGATGGTCAGGTCGTAGTCCTTCTTGGTGAAGACCTGATCCAGCCACTGCGCCCATTCGACCGGGATGATCTCGAGGTCGATGCCGACGTCGCGCAGTTCGGAAGCGATGATCTCGCCGCCGAGGCGGGCGTAGGACGGCGGCGGCAGCTTCAGCGTCGCCTTGAAGCCGTTCTCCAGTCCGGCCTCCTTCAACAGTTCCTTGGCCTTGGCGACATCGTGCGGATATTCGCCGGTCAGGTCGATATAGGCCTTGCTGGCGGGCGACTGGTGCGAGCCGATCGGCACGCCCAGCCCGTTCGAAGCGCCGTCGATGATCGCCTTGCGGTCGAGCGCGTAGGAAATCGCCTGCCTGACCTTGAGCTGGTCGAAGGGCGGCTTCTTGTTGTTGATGGACAGAAGCGTCTCGCCCTCGGTCGAGCCGACCACCACCTTGAAGCGCGGATCGCCCTCGATCTGCGCCACGCCGTCCGGCTGGAAGAAGGGGAAGGCCTGCACGTCGCCGGAAAGCAGGGCCGGCACGGCCGCCGCCGCGTCCGGCACGATGCGGAACTCGGCCTTGTCGAGATAGACGGGGTCGCCCCAGTAGTTGTCCGATTTCACCAGCGTGATCGAGGAGCCCTTGGCCCAGTTCTGGAACTTGAAGGGACCGGTGCCGATCGGCTTTTCCTTGTTGGTGTCGGCCGATTCGGGTGCCACGATCACCGCGTCGCCCCAGCCCATGTTGTAGAGGAAGGAGCCCTGCGGGTTCTTCAGCGTCACCTTGACGGTGGCGGGATCGACCACATCGACGCTGTCGATGGCCGCGAAGAGGGCCTTTTGGGCATTGACCGAATCGGCGGCGCGAGCGCGGTCGAGCGAGAATTTCACGTCATTGGCGTCGAAATCGGTGCCGTCGTGGAATTTCACGCCGGTGTGCAGCTTGAAGGTATAGACCTTGCCGTCGTCGGAAATGGTCCAGCTTTCGGCGAGGTCGGGCAGCACCTCGCCGTTCGGGCCGATGCGGGTGAGGCCCTCGAAGACGTTGGCGTAGAGCACTTCGTCGATGGCCGCGGCCGCACCCGCCGTCGGATCGAGATGCGGCGGTTCGAGCGGGATGCCGAGGACGAGGTCGGTGCGCGCGGCCAGTGCCGCGCTTCCCGAGGCGAGCACCAAGGCAGCGGCGGCCAGAACGGATTTCCATAGCGTCATCGGTCAACTCCCAAAATCCCGAACCGGCGTGGATCAAAGCGTGAAATTGCCGTAGAGTAAACGGCAATGTTGCGGTGCAGCGTGTAATTATCCGGCTTCTGCCTGCGGGGTCGGTTCAAGCGGCGCCGCCGCGCAAGAGCACGTTGAGGCCGAGCGCCATCACCTTGGCGGATTGCACCATGTCCTCGATGCCGACCCATTCGTCCGGCCGGTGGGCGAGATCGAGGATGCCGGGGCCATAGGCGATGCAGTCGTAGAGATGGCCGATGCGGGCGACGTGCTTCTGGTCGTAGGTGCCGGGCGAGATGACGTAGTCCGGCTCGCGGTCGAAGATTTCCATGATGCCTTGCGCCACGGCCTTGACCACCGGCGCGTCACGCTCGGTCATCGTCGGCTGAACCTCCATCAGGTCGCGAATCTCGTAGTCGAATTTCGGTCGCTCGCGCTTCAACCGGTCGAGGATGGAAGTCACTTCGGATTTCACGTCGCCGATCTTTTCTTCCAGCAGGAAGCGACGATCGATGGTGAGCCGGCACCAGTCGGGAACGTTGGGCGAAGGCAGGCCCGGGCGGAAATCCTCGGTCTGGCCGCCATGGATGGAGTTGATGTTCATGGTCGAGCGCCGCGCGCCTTCAGGCACCACCGGCATTTTCGTCTGCTTCCTGTCCAGCGCCGGGAACAGTTCTTCCTCGAAGGCCGCCAGCACGGCGCCCATGTGGCGCACGGCGTTGTCGCCGAGGAAGGGCATGGAGCCGTGCGCGATCTCGCCCTTGGTCTCGATCTCCGCCCACCAGACGCCGCGATGGCCGAGGCAGATGCGCTCCTTGTTGAGCGGTTCGGGGATGATGACGTGATCGACCTTCGGTTTCGAGAAATAGCCGAGCTTCGCCAGATGGGCGACGCCGCCAAAGCCGCCGGATTCCTCGTCCACCGTGCCGGAAATCTCTATGGAACCCGGAAAGTCCGGATAAGTCGCCATGAAGGCTTCGACGGCGACGATGGAGGCGGCCAGCCCGCCTTTCATGTCGCAGGCGCCGCGGCCGTAGACCCGCCCGTCTTTGACGATGCCGGCGAAAGGATCGAGGCTCCAGCCGTCGCCGGCCTCGACCACGTCGATATGCGAGTTGAAGTGGACGCAGGGACCGGGCGAGCGCCCGTCGAAGCGGGCGACGACGTTGGTGCGCGGGTAGCGGTCGGTGTCGCCGGGGCTTCCTTCGCCGCGCACATATTCGATGCCGAAGCCGCGTTTCTTCAACCGTTCGCCGACATACTCCGCGCAAGGTCGATAGGCCTCGCCCGGCGGATTGACGGTCGGGAAGCGGATCAGGTCGGCGGTGAGCGCGACGAGATCGTCGGTCCGGGCGTCTATGGCGTTCAGGAGTTGGTCATGCATCGCCGGATTGAGCAGCGATTGGCGCGGTAAGGCAAGAGGGATGGTGGACGTGGTGAATTGCGCCAGGGCGTGACCGGCGTGGTATCGCTGCAACTAAGGAGAGAAAAAGTTCAAATTTTCGCTTCCGGGTTGGCCAATTGGGCAAGAAGTCTGCGCTACGATCAATCACCTGTCTTCAAAAAGGTGAAAAATAACGTGAGAATGACAAGGCAAGGGGCAATAAAGGGCAACAACAGGGGTTTGGACCAATGAGGATGACTGTTCTTGCAGCCGCCGCTGCCGCGGCGATGCTTTTGTGCGGCTCGGTCGGGGCAAAAGCGGCGAGCCTCGTCGCCAACGTTAATGTTGGCACGCAGACCATGACGGTGAGCCAGAACGGCCACGTCCTCTACCGCTGGAAGGTTTCCACGGCGCGCAGGGGTTACGTCACGCCGCGCGGCACCTATCGGCCGCAGCGGCTGCATCGCATGTGGTATTCGCGCAAATACGAGATGTCGCCGATGCCGTATTCGGTCTTCTACCACGGCGGCTACGCAATCCACGGCACCGGCGCGGTCAAGTCGCTCGGCCGGCCGGCGTCGCATGGCTGCGTGCGCCTGCATACGGCGAATGCGGCGACCTTTTATGCGCTGGTGAAGCAGGCCGGCATGGGCAACACGCGTATCGTCGTGACGAACTGACTGCGCAGGTTTGTCGCGACGCCTTTTTGTACAGAACGGCTATTTCGCCGTACGGCTCACGCGGAGAAGAAAATCGCCGCGTGAAGCCGCTCAGGCACATTTCCTTTCCGCTCGCGCCCCGCTAGGACTCCCGACAAGGGAGGTCGAGCTTTGAGTCCACGCGAGCGCGTTGCGCTATCCGAACCGGTCGGCGACGAGGTGCGCAAGACCACATGCTATATGTGTGCCTGCCGCTGCGGCATCAACGTCCACATCAAGGACGGCAAGATCCGCTACATCGAGGGCAACCGCGACCATCCGGTCAACAAGGGCGTGCTGTGCGCCAAGGGCTCGGCCGGAATCATGCAGCATTACGCGCCGGCGAGGCTGCGCGCACCGCTGAAACGGGTCGGGCCGCGCGGGTCGGGCCAATTCCAGGAAATCTCGTGGGACGAGGCGCTCGGCATCGCCACCGAATGGCTTGGCGAAGTGCGCCACCGCGACCCGAAAAAGCTCGCTTTCTTCACCGGGCGCGACCAATCGCAATCGCTGACCGGATTCTGGGCGCAGCAATACGGCACGCCCAACTATGCCGCGCATGGCGGCTTCTGCTCAGTCAACATGGCGACGGCGGGCATCATGACCATCGGCGGCGCGTTCTGGGAGTTCGGCGCGCCCGACTGGGACCGGACAAAGCTGTTCGTCATGTTCGGCGTGGCCGAAGACCATGATTCCAACCCCATCAAGATCGGCATTTCGAAGCTGAAGCAGCGCGGCGCGCGCTTCGTCTCGGTCAATCCGATCCGCACCGGGTATTCGGCGGTGGCCGACAACTGGATCGGCATAAGGCCTGGCACGGACGGACTGCTGATCCTGTCGGTGGTGCATGAACTGCTGAAGGCGCGGAAAATCGACGTCGACTACCTGGTGCGCTACTCCAATGCGCCGTGGCTGGTGATCGACGCGCCGGGCACGCCCGAGCACGGCCTGTTCGCCCGCGATGGCGAGGGCAGGGCGCTGGTGTGGGAAACGGTGACGGAACGCGCCGTGCCAGCCGGCACGAGAGGCGCACGGGCAGCGCTTTCGGGTCGGTTCGAACTGCCGGACGGACGCTTCGCCATGCCGTCCTTCCAGTTGCTGGCGGAAAAGTATCTCGATCCGAAATATGCGCCGGAGGCTGTCGCCGCCGAGACCGGTGTTGCCGTCGAAACGATCCGTGGGCTGGCGGCCGAGATCGCCCGCGTCGCCTTCGACGAGGAGATCGTCGTCGACCAGCCGTGGACCGACGTCCATGGCGAGCGGCATCAAGGCTATGTCGGCCGGCCGGTGTCGTTTCATGCCATGCGCGGCCTTTCGGCCCATTCCAACGGTTTCCAGACGACGCGCGCATTGCACATGTTGCAGGTGTTGATCGGCGCCATCGACTGCCCCGGCGGCTTCCGCTTCGAGCCGCCCTATCCGAAGCCGCTGACAGCGCACCCGACGCCGCATGGTCGGGCCGAACATTTCGGCTCCGACAAGCCGCTGGCCGGGCCCCATCTCGGCTTCCCGCGCGGGCCGGAGGACCTTTTGGTGGACGAAGCCGGCCGACCGGCGCGCATCGACAAGGCGTTTTCATGGGACGCGCCGATCGCCGCGCACGGTATGATGCATATGGTGATCGCCAACGCCCATGCCGGCGATCCGTATCCCATCGACGTGCTGTTCATGTACATGGCCAACATGGCGTGGAACTCGTCCATGAACACCGCCGGCACGGTCAAAATGCTGGAGGACAAGAATCCGGAGACGGGAGAATACCGTATCCCGAAGATCATCTATTCCGACGCTTACGCCTCGGAGATGGTGGCCTACGCGGACCTCGTTTTGCCGGATACGACCTATCTGGAGCGCTACGACTGCATTTCGCTGCTCGACCGGCCGATCACCGAACCGGATGCGGTGCAGGACGCCATCCGCTGGCCGGTTCTGGAGCCGGACCGCGACGTGCGCGCCTTCCAGAGCGTGCTCATCGACCTCGGCGGGCGGCTCAAGCTGCCGGGTTTTACCGACGGCATGGGCGAGCCGCTCTACGAGGACTACGCCGACTATATCGTGCGTCATGAGCGTCGGCCCGGCATCGGGCCGCTGGCCGGTTTCCGCGGCTCGCAGGGCGACCGGGCAGGGCGGGGCGCAGCCAACGCCGAGCAATTGCAGCGCTATATCGACAACGGCTCGTTCTTCTCCGCGCATATCCCGCTGGAGGCACAGTTCTTCAAGCACGCCAACCAAGCCTACCAGGACTTCGCCGTGCGGATGGGCTTCTTCGACACGCCGCAGCCGGTGACGTTCCAGCTCTATCAGGAAGTACTGCAGAAATTTCGGCTGTCGGCGCAGGGCTTGCGCGATCCGGTGGCGCCCGATACGCACCGGCAGCGCATCCTGGAAGCATTCGATCCGCTGCCGGACTGGTATCGGCCATTCGGTGAGGCGCTGGTGGATCGCGCGCAATATCCCCATCACGCGATCACCCAGCGGCCGATGGCGATGTATCATTCCTGGGGCTCGATGAACGCGTGGCTTCGGCAAATCCACACGAAGAATCCGCTCTACGTGCCGGGACCGATCTGCGACGACCTCGGATTGAAAGATGGTGACTGGGCGTGGGTGATCTCGCACCACGGCCGCATCAAGGTCGAGGTGGCGCGCATGGAAGCGGTCAATGCCTCGACGCTGTGGACGTGGAACGCCATCGGCAAGCGGGCAGGCGCGTGGGCGCTCGACAAGGACGCGCCGGAAGCGAAAAAAGGCTTCCTGATGAATCACCTGATCGCCGAACTTCTCCCGCCACGCGAAGACGGCGTGCGCTGGTCGAACTCCGATCCGGTGACCGGGCAGGCGGCGTGGTACGACCTCAGGGTGCGGATCGAGAAAGCCGAACCGGACGAGGCGATCAGCGAGCCGCAGTTTTCGCTCCTCGCGCAGCCGGAACCGGAGCCGCATCCGGCCGAACTGCGCTATGGGCAGGAGTGGGCGCAATGACTTCGCTTCCTACGCTCCCCACTCCCAAAAAACTCGGCCTCGTTATCGACCTCGATGTCTGCGTCGGTTGCCATGCCTGCGTGGTCAACTGCAAGGAATGGAACACCGGCGGCTATGGCTCCGCTTTGTCGGACCAAGACCCCTATGGCGCGGACGTGTCCGGCGCGTGGCTCAACCGCGTGCATTCCTTCGAGGTGGTGCCGGACGGCGGCGAGGTGGTCGGCGAGGCGGGCGAGGCGCGCATCGTGCATTTCCCAAAATCCTGCCTGCATTGCGAGGACGCACCCTGTGTCACCGCCTGCCCGACCGGCGCTTCCTACAAGCGCGCCGACGACGGCATCGTCCTGGTCGACGAGGACATGTGCATCGGCTGCGGCCTGTGCGCCTGGGCCTGTCCCTACGGCGCGCGCGAGATGGACCTGGCCGCCGGCGTGATGAAGAAATGCACGCTGTGCATCGACCGCATCTACAATGAGACCTTCGAGGAAGCGGACCGCCAGCCGGCCTGCGTGCGCACATGCCCAGCCAACGCCCGCCATTTCGGCGATCTTGCCGATCCGCAATCTGCCGTCTCGGTCATGGTGGCCGAGCGCGGCGGCATCGACCTGATGCCGGAGCAGGGCACCCGGCCGGTCAACAAATACCTGCCGCCGCGCGCCAGAAAGCCGCTTGCGGCAAGCGCCAATGCCATGCCGCGCGAGGATACGGACGGCGCAACCGGCCTGTTCGCCTGGCTGGACAGAATGCTGGACCGAATCTGACCTATGCATCCGGCCCTTTCCATCATCGCCTTCACCACGCTGTCCGGCCTCGGCTATGGGCTGGCGGCGATGCTCGGCCTCGGCCTGCTCGATCCGGCGGCCATCGGCACCAAGATCGCATGGGTTGCGGCATTGGTGGCGATCGGCGGCGGGCTGTTGTCCTCGACGCTGCATCTCGGCAATCCGCAGCGCGCCTGGCGGGCGTTTTCGCAGTGGCGGTCGAGCTGGCTGTCACGGGAGGGAGTGATGGCGATCGTCACCTTCATTCCGCTGCTTATGACGGCATGGGCCTGCGTGATCGAGGGGCGGCAGGCCGTCGTGCCGGGGCTGGTCGGTGCGGTCTTGAGCCTTTGTACGGTGTTCTGCACGGCGATGATCTACGCCTCGCTGAAATCGGTCGATGCGTGGCACACAAGGCTGACGCCCGCCTGCTACCTGCTGTTTTCGCTGGCCGGCGGTGCCGTCGCGGCGAGCTTTTTCGCCTTCTGCGGCGGTGGGAATGCGCTGTGGCCGTCGTCCATCGCCATCGTGGCGCTTGTCGCGGCATGGCTGGTGAAACGGGTATGGCGGCTGCGCATGCAGGCCGAAGCGTTGTCGACGCCGGAAAGTGCCACCGGCCTCGGCGGCATCGGCCGCGTGCGGCTGTTCGAGCGGCCGCATATGACCGAAAACTATCTGACGCGCGAGATGGGTTTTCGCGTCGCGCGCAAACACGCGGCGAAGCTGTGGATCATTGCCCTGACGCTCGGCGGCGTGGTGCCGTTCGTGCTGTTCGCGCTGTTGCTGGCGGCGGACGCGCCAGCCGGCCCCGGTGCGGCGCTTGTTGCCGGCCTGGCGCTGGCGAGCCATGTCGTCGGCGTGCTTGCCGAGCGCTGGCTGTTCTTCGCTGAAGCGCGCCATGCGGTGATGAACTACTACGGCGGCTGAACCGGATTGTAGGCCGCATTTCCAAACGCGGACTCGTTTCACGTTTTTGCGGGAAATGCTCCGGTCAGACGGCCCTGCGCATGGTGCGGCTGGGGCCGGTGATGCGCCAGCGCTTATGGAACCACATCCACTGGCCGGGGTCCTCGTGCACCCAGCGCTCCGTCACGTCGGCGAGGATCTGCGTGACAGCGGCGACATCGACCGCGCCCTTGCGGTCGCGCGGCAGCATAAGCGGTTCCTCGATCTCCAGCCGGTAGCGGTTGCCGGGCAGCCGGATGCAGCGGGCGGGATAGACGTCACAATCGAACTGGCGGGCGAGCATGCCGAGCACCGGGTTGCTCTGGCAGGTGCGGCCGAAGAACGTCGTCTCGACGCCGCGCGTGAACTTCTGGTCGACCAGCACGCCGACATTGCCGCCGCTTTCCAGCACTGAAGCCAGCGCGAAGGAAGCGCCGGTGGAGGAGGGCTGCAGGTCGCCCATGTTGGAGCGGCGCGTGGAAAGGATGTAGTCGGCGAGATAGGGATTGTTCGGCGGCCGGAACAGCGCCGTCACCTTCATGCCGAAGGCGGCCGCCGCCACGGGCAACAGCTCGAAATTGCCGAGATGGGCGGTGAACAGGATATGCGGCCTGTTCTCGCCGGCGATGCGCTCGAAGCGGGCGACGCTGTCGGGCGGCACCTCGATGCGGCCGTGGCCGGGATTGGCCGGGTCGAAGTCGAAGATCCTGTCGAGGAAGATGTATTCGGCGGCAAGCCGGGCCATATTGCCCCACATATCCGAGGCGATGGCGCGGATTTCATCCTCGCTCTTGTCCGGATAGGCCTTGCGCAGATTGTCGAGCGCGACGCGGTTGCGGCCGACCAGCGGGCCGATGCGGCGCGCGGCGCGGTCGATGAAGTTCAGGGCGCTGTCCATCGGCAGGAGGCGCAACACCGTCATCGCCGCCATCGCCACGCGGGCGATCAGCCAGTAGTTCAGCTTGCGCAGCTTGAGCGCCAGGCTGAAGCGCAGGCCGCTGGTTTTGCGGATTGCCAAGCCCGGCGCCTCAATCGATCCGCAGGATGATCTTGCCGAACACGTCGCGGCCTTCCATGCGCTTGAGCGCCGTGTCGATGCCGTCGAAGCCGACTTCGGTGTCGATCACCGGATGGACCAGCCCAGCCGCCATCTTCTGCATGGCGTTCGCCATGTTCTCCATGCGGCAGCCGAAGGAGCCGAGCAGCTTCAACTGCTGCTGAAAGAGCATCATCAGGTTCACGTCGGTCGAAACGCCCGAGGTGGAGCCGCAGGTGACGAGCCGCCCGCCGCGCTTGAGGCTGAACATGGAACCGGCCCACGTATCCTTGCCGACATGCTCGAACACCACGTCGACGCCCTTCTTCTTCGTCAGCTTGCGCACGACACCCTCGAAGCGATCCTCGCGGTAGTTGATGACGTGGTCGGCGCCCAACGCCTTGGCCTTTTCGATCTTGTCGTTCGAGCCGACGGTGGTGATGACGGTGCAGCCCATCTTCTTCGCCAGCTGGATGGCGGCCGAGCCGATGCCCGAGCCGCCGGCATGGACGAGGATCGTCTCGCCGGGCTCGAGCTTGGCGTTGTCGAACAGCATATGCTCGACCGTGCCGAAGGTGACGGGCGCGACCGCCGCGCCGATGGCGTCGACGCCGGGAGGAGCCGGCACCAGCAGGCGCGCCGGCAGGTTGATCTTCTCCTGCGCGAAGCCGTCGAGATGGAAGCCGTGCACGCCCGAGACATGCTCGCACAGGTTGTCGCGGCCCTCGCGGCAGGCGCGGCATAGCCCGCAAGTGCGCGCGCCGTAGATGGAGACAAGCTGGCCGGGCAGCAGGTTCGACACGCCGGGGCCGACCGTCTCGACCTCGCCGGAGGCTTCCGCGCCCACCACCAGCGGTAGCTTGCGCTTGGCAAACGCCATGCCGCGCCAGCCCCAAACGTCGATGTGGTTGAGCGCGACGGCCTTGATGCGCAGCGTCACCTCGCCCTGGCCGGGGGGCGGCGGGGCAGGGAGATCTACGGTTTCGAGGCGGCGATCTTCGATGAGTTGCAGGGCGCGCATGCGGGTGCCAAGGGTCCCGGTGGGTCGGAACCGGTCGCTTAGACCGGTTCCCGCGCCATGACAAGGCAGGTGTTCTGGCCGCCGAAGCCGAAGGAGTTGGACAGGACCGTGCCCACCTTCGCCTCGCGCTTGACGTTGGGCACCACGTCGAGCGGGATCGCCGGATCGGCATTGTCGTAGTTGATGGTCGGTGGAATGACGCCCTCGCGCATGGTCATCAGCGAGAAGGCGGCCTCGATGGCGCCGGCAGCCGACAGGGTGTGGCCGATCATCGACTTGTTGGACGAGACGGGAATGCGGCCGATGCGTTCGCCGAACACAGTGGACAGCGACAGGTGCTCCATCTTGTCGTTTTCCGGCGTCGAGGTGCCGTGCGCGTTGATGTAGTCGATCTCGTCTTCGCCGAGGCCGGCGTCGGCAAGGGCGGCCTTGACCGCCGCGATGGCAGGCGAGGCGTCCGGCTTGGAGCGGGTGCGGTGGAAGTCGTCGGCCTTCTCGCCGCAGCCGCGCAGGATGCCGAGCACGGTGGCGCCGCGCGCAAGGGCTGCTTCCAGCGATTCGAGGACGAGGGCAGCCGAGCCTTCGGCCAGCACAAAGCCGTCGCGGTCCTTGGAGAAGGGCTTAGAGGCTTTTTCCGGCGCGTCGTTGCTGGTCGAGAGCGCCGACAGGAGCGAGAAGCGGATCAGTGCCTCGGCGGTGGCCGAACCGTCGGCGCCGATAGCAAGAGCGCGGTCGCATTCGCCGCGGCGGATGGCTTCAACGCCGAGCTGGATGGCGGTGGCGCCGGAAGCGCAGGCGGTGGAAAGCGTGATCGGCAGACCGGTGGCGCCGAAGGTGTCGGCCAGCCGGTCGGCGATGAAGCCGAACTGCGCGCTGTCGAACATGTCGGACGAATTCAGCGTGCGCGCCGCCTCCAGTACACGCTCGGCGGCGTCGGGGTTGTCGCCGCTCTTGTAGAGCGCGAGGCGGTCGTGCCAATCGAGTTCGACCGGTGGCGAGGCGAGGAACAGCGGCCCGCCGAAGTTTTCGGCGTCCAGTCCGGATTCATCCAGCGCCTCGCGGCCGGCCGTTTCGGCCAGTTCGTAGGTGAGGGCGGAGGCGCCCTTGGTGCTGGAGGGCAGGAAATCCACCATGCCGGAAATGCGGGTGTTCAGCTGGTCGACCGGAAAGCGGGTGATGGGATGGATGCCGGACTTGCCGGCTGTCAGTGCTGCCCAGTTGTCGACCTTGCCGACGCCCAGCGAGGTGACGACGCCGATGCCGGTGACGGCGACCACCGGCCTGCCCAGATGATCCTTCAGCTTCGCCATTGTTCCGTTCCTGTTCAGGCAGCGCGGACGAGCGCCATGCCCTCGAATTGGTGATAGCCGATCGCGGTTGCCAGAGCCTCGCGCGGTTTTTCGTCCATTGCCGTCTCGTTGGCGGGATCGAACGGCGGATAGGGCGCGCCGTTGGACACGGCGAGCGCCGCCAGCGCCACGGCAAAGGGAAACTGCGCTTCCTTCATGTGGCCGGTCAACGAGCCGAAGGCGCGCGGTGCGAGGTCAGGCCGTGCGTCAAGCGCGGCTTTCTCGGCCTTGGTCGCGGCATGACCACCTGAAGCGGCCGAAAGCGTCAGCAATTTGCCGTCGGGCAGTTTCGCCGCCTCGAACAGGGCATCGATGGCGGATGCGAGTTCGCCGCGCGTGCGGCGCGCGCGGCCAGAAATCACTGGACCAAGCTCGGCGTAGGCCTTGCGACCGCGCTTTTCGGCATGTTCGCGGCTTTCGAGCACCAGGAAGGCGCCGCCGGAACCGGAGACGACGCCGCCCCCTTCCGCACCCTGGCGCTGCCAGACCGGCTTCCACGGACCGCGATGCAGGTAGCCGGCGAGTTCGTAGCCGAGCAGCATGTCGGGGTGCTCGGTCTGGAAAGCACCGCCGACCAGCATGTGCGTGGACTGGCCAGAACGGATACGCGCGGCCGCGATATCGACTGCCGCGACGCCGGCGCCTTCCTCGCCCATGAAAGTGCGCGAGGAACCTGTCACCTTATGGACGATGGAGATGTTGCCGGCCAGGAGATTGGACAACTGGGCGAGGAACAGGGTGGGGCGCAGTTCGGTCGTCAGCTTTTCGTTGAGCAGGACGTCGAAGTCCGGCCGCCCGGTCGAGGCTTCCAGGATGGCCGAATCCACCGCGACGTCGCGCTCGCCGCCGCCGGCGGCCACCACCATGTCCATGGTGGCGCATAGAGCCTCGTCGCCCTTGATGCCGGCATCGTCCAGCGCGAGGCCGGCCGCATAGGTGCCGAGCCGCTGCCAGGTCTCCATCTGCCGCTGGTCGCCGCGCTTGGCGATCTGCAAGTTCCAGTCGATCTCGGGCAGCGGGTGGACGGTGTAGGGCGCGAAGCGCTCCGCATCCAGCACAGGGGCGGCGCCCGGCGCAGACAGCGCGCGCCAATGCGCGTCCGGGCCTTCACCCAGGCAGGAAACAAGGCCGATACCGGTGATGACGACGTCGTTAAGGCTCATGGCGGGTCTTGTGGGCCGGCCGTAGCCGCCCGTCAAGGGAGCGGGCACGATGCCGGTCTAGGCGTTCTTGGCGGCGACCAGTCCGTCGATCTTGGCGCACAGGTTCTTCATGACGAAATATTCGTCGGTGGAAGCCTTGCCGTCGTTGACTTCCTGCGTCCACTTCTCGAGCGGTACCTTGATGCCGAATTCCTTGTCGATGGCGAAGACGATATCGAGGAAGTCGAGGCTGTCGATGCCCAGGTCGTCGATGGTGTGGCTCTCGGGCGTGATGGTGTCGATGTCGATCTCGCTGGTGTCGGCGATGATCTTGGCGACTTTTTCGAACGTGGTGGCCAAGGTTTTTCCCTCGATTGATGCGTACTTGTGCGGTTGGGCGCTGTCTAATCGGTTTTTCGAGGCAGGAAAAGGCCGAAATGTCGGGACAGGCAAACCGGGTGGCGACCGTTGCCTAAAAGACGATGCGGCCGAGGACGCGCAGGTTCTCGCCGTCGGGGGCGACGATGACGGCCTCGCCCTCGCGCGGCGACACGCCGGTGAGCGCCTGGATATCCTCCAGATGGGTGACCATGACCATGGTGTCGGAGCCGGTGTAGGAGCGCACTTTCGCGGCGATGGCAGCCATCTGTTCGGCCTTCTCTTGCGGGTCCGCACTTGGCGGATCGAGCGCGGCGAAGGGTTCGGGCTCGACCTCGAAGGCTATGCGCGCCGTATCGCGGCAGCGGCAATAGCGGCTCGTCAGCACCGTCTCTACAGGCGCTGCGCGAGCGGCGAACAGCGAGCCGATCTTGCGCGCCTGCTGCTTGCCGCGTTCCGACAGGTTGCGCTGGGTGGCGCAGTTCTCGGGATCGACATTGGCCGGGTCGCTGCTGCCGTTGGCATAGGCGTGGCGCACCAGCACCACCCGGCCGCCTTCGCGCAGCAGCGCCCAGCCGGCTTCCGTAGCAAGGGCGGTCGCGGGTGCCGCGAGCAGCAACAACATCAGGACGATACGCAGCATGAGAATCCCTTCAGCCGGCATGGCCGAACGGATATAGGGAGGGCAAGGCAGGCGCGAAAGCAAGGCGCCTGCCGCTGCTGCCGCTATTTCTGAGCCAGCTGCTTCTTCACCAGCTCGATCTTGTTGTCCATCAACTGGATCGGCAGCGTGTAGCCGGAATCGGCAAAGCCCTGCTTTGCCTGGTCGAACAGCTCGAGCGCCTTCCGGTAGCCGGGCTTGCCGCCGTCGCCGAAGCTGGCCTTGTTCCAGTAGACGTCGCCGAGGTTGCTGAGGCCGAAGGCCCACTGGATGGGGGCCGTCTCGCGCGTATAGACCTCCAGGGATGCCTTGAACGCCGCTTCCGCCTCGTCGAGATATTTCGGCGTCCGTTCCAGGCTTGAGAGGTTGATGAGGCTCATGCCTATGCCATTCTGGGTCGAGGCCCAGTCGGTCGGCGCGCTTTCCTTCGTCAGCACTTCCAGCGAGGAACGACGAGCCGCGATCGAATCATGCAGCGCCTGCATGTCGCCCTTGGCCAGGGCGAGTTGCTGAAGGGTCGCGCCGAGGCCCGACTGCGCCAGCGCCCAGGGTTTCGGCGTCGTCTCGCGCTTGTATTCGCCCAGCGCATCGCGATAGGCGGCGATCGCCTCTTCGAGATGCGCCGACTGTTCGCTGAGATTGCCGAGCAGTTGCAGCGTGTTGCCGAGATTGTAGCTGGTCATGGCCCAGTCGAGCGGGAAATCCTGCCGCGTATAGACGCTCGCCGCGTCGCGGAAGGCCGCCGCCGACTTCTCGAACTCGGCGGTGTCACGGGTGCGCTGGCCGAGCGCCTGGTGAATGGAGCCGGAATTGTTGCGCACCGAGGCCCATTCCATCGGGAATTTTTCGCGGGTGTAGACGGTCAGCGCCGCGTCATAGGCGGCGACCACATCCTCCAGCGTGCCGGTATCGGTGTCGAAGCGGGTGGAATGGTAAAGCGCGTTTCCAAGGTTGAGCTGCGTGGCGGCCCAGGACAGCGGGAAGGTTTCGCGCGTGCGAACTTCGAGTGCGGCCCGGAAGACATTCGCGGCTTCCTTGAACCTGGCCGGGTCGTTGGCCTGGACGCCGAGCGCGTTCAGCGTGTTGCCGAGGTTGTTCTGCACCAGCGCCCATTGCACGGGCTCCGTCTCGCGCGTGTAGACCTCGAGCGCCTGCCGATAGGCGGCCTCCGCCTCCTTCAGGCGCTCGGGGCTGGCCTCGCGCTCGGAAAGACCGAAGAGGGCGATGCCGAGATTGTTCTGGGTCGAAGCCCAATCGAGCGGCACCTTGTCGCGCGGCCGCTTATCCAGCGCCGCGTGGAAGGCGTCGATCGCCTGCCGGAGCTGGCCTGGATCGCTGTCGCGCTCGCCGACCTTCATCAGCACGTTGCCGATGTTGTTTTGCGATGCCGCCCAGTTGATGTCGTCCTTCTCGCGCTCGAAGACGGCGAGCGAGGCGCGAAAAATCTCGGCGGCCTGCTTGAGGCGGGCGGTGTCCTTGTCGTGCTCGCCCATCGTCTCGATGACGACGGCCATGTTGTTGCGGGTGATCGCCCAGTCGCGATTCTCCTCGCCGTTGGGAATAAAGTTCAGGATCGCCTTGTAGGCGTCGATGGCCTGTTGCATGGCTTCGGCGTCGCCGGTGGCTGTGCCGTAGGCGTTGAGCGCTTCCGCCTGCTGGTTCTTGTAGTTCCAGCGCAGCTTCTCGTCCCATTTCTCGACAAGGTCGAACGCCTTGCCGTAGTCGCCGGCGGCCGCCTTGTAGTCGAAGACGAGCGCGGAGGCGCCGGCGCGCTTGGCGTAGATCGCCGCATCGGCAATGCGCTTCTGCCTGATCATCTCCTCGGCGTCGTCTACGGCGCCGCTGTTTTCCTCGACGCGGGCGACGGCCTGGTCGAGGAATGTGCGCGCCGCGACAATCGCGCCCTGATGGACGGCGGTGTCGGCCGAGGCGACCAGTCGCTTGATTTCGGGATCGTCGGTGCGCAACGCGTCGCGCTCGGCGAACATCTTCTTGAGGCGTTCGGACTGCTGGGCGAGAACCTTTTCGAGTTCGCCCGGATCTTCCGGAATCCTGTCCGTGCCCATGGCCCTGAGAACGCCGTAGAGCGCGTCCAGCGGCACGCCGTCCTTGGTCGATGCCAATTCGATCTGGGCACGCTTCGGATCCGGCAGGTCGGCGATGGTGAGCAGCAGTTGCCGGCGCTCGCCGGTGATGAGGCCGTCGTCGCCGGTCGGCTCCGCCACCGAGGCGCCGAAATAGAGCAGCCGGCGCAGGCTCTCGTTGGTCCATGGCCGCTGCCTGGCCTTGGTGTCGAGATAGACCTCCTCGGTCACCATGCGCATGACCGAGCCGAATTCCGTGCCCTGCATGGCCGACAGGTGCCTCAGGATCGCCGCCGCATAGGGGCTGTTTTCTCCTGCCGCTCCGTCAAGCGCCGGCTGGCCGGGCTCGGCGGCGAAGCCGATGACGGTGCCGAGATTGTCGGCGGCATCTGGAGCAGAGGCGAGCGCCTTGGCGCCGCGCACAGGCTCCAGCCCGCCAGCGCTGAGCGGTGAGGCCGAGGCGGTCGGCTTGCGGCGCAGCTTGGCATCCGGGGGAAACGGATTGGTGCGGCAGGCGTCGAGCAGCAGGATTGTCACCGGAACCGTCGATTTCAACTCGTCCAGAACGGCCGAAATCGGCACCAGCGCCTCGTCGGCATTGGTGAGCGAGCCGACATCGGCATCGACGGGCACGAGGTAATTCTCGCCGCCGGCTTCGACGCCATGGCCGGAATAGTAGAGGAAGGCAACATCGGCATCTTCCGCGTCCTCGACGAAGCGCTCGAGGTCGCGTTTCAGCTTGGACGCGTCGCGGTCGCTGACGCTGCGGGCGTCGAAGCCGAGATCGGTGAGCATTTTTGCGACGTCGCGGGCGTCGTTGGCCGGATTGGGTAGGGCAGGGATGTGCTCGTATTTTGATTCGCCGATGATGAGCGCGACGCCCTTCAGACTTTTTTCCCCGGCGCCGGCGACAGTTGCCAGGAAGCAGCACAGCAAGGCTGCCAGCAGGCCGATCCTCGCCGGTGCGCCCGTGTGTCGCCAGAACCTGACGATGCTGCCCCTCATGTGCCGATCCCGCCTGCCGTTCGACCCATCAACCCTTGCCGACGCTGTCAGCCAACCGTGAGGAAAATTGGGCATTTGCCGCAAGCCGTCCTTTGATGGCACGGCTCTTGGCCGAGCTTTGTATCGAAACGATGCCGCTGCCGGCACGATAGCTGAAATGCGGACGGGCGACAGGCCGGTCCTTGTTGCGCGCCTTCCGGCTCTCGCCTATCAGGAGGCGCCCCGCAAACCGGAGCCGGCATGTCCCCGCTTACCGCTACTGTCCTGTTCGTCTTCGGCCTCGTCGCGCTCGGCTATCTTTCCGGCCGCACCGGATACCTGAAGGCCGAGACGGGTGAGGGGGTGGCGGAATTCGCCGTCAACGTGGCGATGCCGCTGCTTTTGTTCCGCACCATGCTCAAGGCCGATTTCCACGGCGCGGCGCCCTGGGCCTTCTGGGGCGCTTATTTTTCCGCCGTGGCGGTCACCTGGGTCGTCGGCCATCTGCTCGTGACGCGGGTCTTCGGGCGGGATGCGCGCGTCGGCGTCGTCGGCGGCGTATCCTCGGCCTTCTCCAATCTCGTTCTGCTCGGCATTCCCTTCATCCTCGGCGTCTTCGGCACGCCGGGCTTCGAGGTGCTGTCGCTGCTGGTTTCAGTGCATCTGCCGACGATGATCCTGGCCTCGATCGTGCTTTTCGAACTGTTCGGCCCGAAAAGCGACGGCCGCGTCCACTTTTCACGCGTCCTGCGCGTGTTCGTGCGCCGCGTCTTCTCCAACCCGCTGGTGATCGGCATCCTTGCCGGTTGGATATGGCGCGTGACGGGCCTGCCTTTGCCGGCGCTGGCCGAGCGACTGGTGGAAGCCCTGGCCGGTGTCGCCGGGCCGGTGGCGCTGTTCGCCATGGGGCTCGGCCTGTGCCGCTTCGGCATATCGGGCACGATCCGTCCGGCGATGGCACTATCGGCGCTGAAGCTGTTCCTGATGCCGGCCGCGGCGCTGGCGACGGCATGGCTGTTCGGCCTGCCGCCACTGACGGCCAAGGTCGCGGTGCTGGCCGCAGCGCTGCCGGCCGGCGTCAATTCCTACCTGATCGCTTCGCAGTTCGGCACCGGCCAGGCGCTGGCCTCCAACCAGATGACGCTGACCACGGCTCTTGCCGTGGTCACCACATCCTTCTGGCTCGCGGTCGCCAACTTCCTATTTGTCTGACAAAAACCATTTTCTGCCGATGGCCTGCCTTGGCCCACTGCTTAGACTGCCCTATATCGATTGATTGCGGCCCCTGCCGTGGAGTAAGAGCGGTGGTCCAGCGCGCAGGCCATCGGCTGGGCGCGCATCCCGCAATGAATTTCCAGCCCCGCGCCGCCGGCGCGCCCCCAGCGGAGGCAAGACGATGCTCCAGAAGACCAGCCAGTTCATGAAGCAGGCGAACCTGATCAACGGTGAATGGGTGCAGGCCGATTCCGGCCAGACCATCGACGTCACCAATCCGGCGACCGGTCTGAAGATCGGCACCGTGCCGAAGTCCGGCAAGGCCGAGACCCGCCGCGCCATCGAGGCGGCCCAGCAGGCTTTCCTGTCGTTCCGCAAGACGTCGGCGCTGGAGCGATCGAAGCTTTTGCGCAAGCTGCATGACGCCATCATGGACAACCAGGACGCGCTGGCGGAACTGCTGACCCTCGAGCAGGGCAAGTCGCTGACCGAATCGAAGGGCGAGGTCGGCTCGTCGGCCGCCTATGTACTGTGGTTCGCCGAGGAAGCGCGCCGCGCCTATGGCGATGTCGTGCCGTCGCCGTGGGCGGACCGCCGCGTTCTGGTGACGCGCGAGCCGGTCGGTGTCATCGCCGCCATCACGCCGTGGAACTTCCCGTCCTCGATGCTGGCGCGCAAGATCGGCCCGGCCATTGCCGCCGGCTGCACCGCCGTCGTCAAGCCGGCCTCGCAGACGCCTTATTCGGGCCTTGCCTGGGGCGCGCTGTGCGAGGAAGTCGGTATTCCGAAGGGCGTCGTCAACGTCGTCACCGGATCGGCCGGCGAGATCGGCGACGAGCTTTGCACCAACCCGTTGGTCAAGAAGATCACCTTCACCGGCTCGACCGAGGTCGGCAAGATGCTGATCCAGAAGTCGGCTTCGACGGTGAAGAAGGTGTCGATGGAACTCGGCGGGAACGCGCCGTTCCTGGTGTTCGACGACGCCGATCTCGACCGCGCGGTGCAGGGCGCAATCGCCGCCAAGTACCGCAATTCGGGCCAGACCTGCGTGTGCACCAACCGCTTCTTCGTGCAGGCCGGCATCCACGACAAGTTCGTCGAGAAGCTTGCCGAGGCCTCGAAGGCGCTGAAGGTCGGTTCTGGCCTGGATGACGGCGTGCAGCAGGGGCCGCTGATCGACGTCAAGGCCGTCGAGAAGGTCGAGGAGTTCATCGCGGACGCCAAGGCCAAGGGCGGCAAGGTGGTGTCGGGCGGCAAGCGCCATGCGCTGGGCGGTTCGTTCTTCGAGCCGACGGTGATTTCGGGCGCGACGCCCAACATGATGTTCATGAAGGAAGAGATCTTCGGGCCGCTCGCCCCGGTGTTCAAGTTCGAGACCGAGGAAGAGGCCGTGGCGCTCGCCAACGACACCGAATTCGGCCTGGCCTGCTACTTCTACACCGGCGACCTCGGCCGCGCCTTCCGTGTCATGGAAGGGCTGAAATACGGCATGGTCGGCGTCAACGAGGGCATCATCACCACGCCGGAGGCGCCGTTCGGCGGCGTCAAGGAATCGGGGCTCGGCCGCGAGGGTGGCCATCAGGGCCTCGACGACTATCTCGACACGAAATACGTCTGCATCGGCGGCCTGGGTCTTTGATCCTGCCCGCCGTCCGGATAATATTTCGGCCCAACGACAGGTCCTGACCCTGATGAAGGACGGCGAGATTTTCGGCAAGACACGAGCGGGGGAGGATGTCCCCCGCTTTACCATTCGCGGCGGCGGGCTGACCGCCAGCATCATCGGCTGGGGCGCGGTCATCCAGGACCTCAGGCTAGCCGGGCATGACGCGCCGCTGGTGCTCGGCTACGAGCGCCTCGACGATTACGAGAACGACACCGCCTTTTTCGGCGCCGTCGTCGGCCGCTACGCCAACCGCATCCGCGACGGACGCTTTACGCTGTTCGGCAGCCGCTACCAGACCGACCGGAATTTCCTCGGCAAGCACCTGCTGCATGGGGGCATCGACGGATTTTCCCGTCGGCCGTGGTCGGTTTCGCTGCATGGGCGCGATTTCGTCACGCTCACGCTGCACGATCCGGACGGCACAATGGGCTTTCCCGGCGCGCTGGAAGCGACCTGCACCTACCGGCTGAAAATTCCGGGAACGCTGTCGGTGGAACTGACCGCGACGACCGACCAGCCGACCGTCTGCAACCTGACGCAACACTCCTATTTCAATCTCGACGACGGCGGTGCCGGCGATATCCTCGGGCATCGTCTGATGCTGCAGGGATCGGCCTACCTGCCGGTCGACGCGGACATGATCCCGACCGGCGCGGTGGAGCCGGTGGAAGGCACGCCCTTCGATTTCCGCCAGGCCCGCTCGCTGCAGGCCGAGGCCGGCGGCCAGCCGCTTCCATACGACGTCAACCTCTGCCTGGCGTCGGCACGCGGGCCGCTGAAGCAGGCGGCATGGGTGCAGGGCGCCACTTCGGGCGTGGAAATGGAAGTGTGGACGACAGAGCCGGGCCTGCAGTTCTATACCGGCCAGCACGTCAAGCCCGGCCGGCCCGGTCTTGGCGGCTTGCGCTACGATGCTTTCTCAGGCCTGTGCCTGGAGCCGCAGGTGTGGCCCGACGCGCCGAACCGTCCGTATTTCCCGCAAGCGACGCTGCTGCCGGGCGACACCTACCATCACGTCACCGAATACCGGTTCCGGATGGACTGACGGAATTCAAGCCCTGAACGCCTCCCGCAGCACCTCGAACGGGGCAAGCGCGCCGCGCACCTGGACCACGGCAGCGGCGACCTTGTGGGCGCGCCGTGCCGCCTCGGCCGGCGCATGCCCGGCGAGGCGGGCCGCAAGATATCCGCCGTTGAAGGAATCGCCGGCGCCGGTGGTGTCGACGGGTTGGGCGACATGGACTGCGGCGACTGACTGCGCCTGCCCGTCGGCATGGATCAGCGCCGGCTGCTCGCCGTTCTTGACCACCACTTCCTTGACCTGCTCGCCAATCCTCCCCGCCGTCGTTTCGGGAGAGGCGTCGCCGTAGAGCGCCTGTTCGTCCGGAAAGGTCGGCAGGGCGATGTCGGTGAGTTCCAGTGCGCGGGCGATCGCGGCCTGCGCCTCGTCCTTGCTCGGCCACAGGCGCGGCCGGTAGTTGGGATCGAAGGCGATCAGGCTGCCGGCCGATCTGGCAGCCGTGACCGCAGCGAACAAGCTATCGCGCGCGCGCTCCTCCAGAATTGCCAAAGTGATTCCGGAAAAGTAGACAAGTGATTGATTTTCAAGATTCTTCGCCAGCGCGGTAGGATCGGAGGCGAGCTGCCTCGCGGCGGCATCGGCGCGCCAGTAGGTGAAGGCGCGTTCGGCACCGGTCAGCGTGATGGCGTAAAGGCCCGGCCGCGCGCCGGCGATCACCGGGCTGGCGCCGATGCCGATGCCGTGCCGGCCGAAGAAGGCGATCTGGTCGCGCGAGAACGGGTCGTCGCCGAAAGCGGAGACATAGGTGGCCGGACGGTCCGGACAAAGCGCATGCAGCGCCCACAGCGTGTTGAGGGTGTCGCCGGCAAAGCCCATCTTCCAGCCGTCGCCCTGGCCCGACAGTTCGATCATGCATTCGCCGATGGTGGCGATGCCGGGGCGGGCGCTGTCTGTTGCCATCGATTCCTCCTGCCGTGATTGCGGACCCTGTATCCTTTTCGCCGCGGCAATGCCATGCTCCCGAACGCGTTTGACTGTTGCCCCGCGCCGTGAGATGCGGCCTGTCACGGCTTCGTGCGTACGGCATGAACAGGAGACGGTTTGAACTCGATCTGGCGATATGGCCTTGCCGTGCTCGGGCTGGCGGCGGTGCTGACGGGTGTCGTGCTTGTCGCCTATCTGCACGGCAGCGGGCAGGGGCCGGACCTGTCCCGTACCAAAGCGACCGCGAACGGCCTGTTCGTCGTCGCCATCCGGCCGCAAAGTGGGGCCGTGCGGGTCGGCGAACTGCAAAGCTGGCAACTGACGCTGACGACGAAGGCGGGCGCGCCGGTCGAGTATGCGGCCGTCGATATTTCGGGTGGGATGCCGCGCAACAGCAACCTTTTGCCGACCAGTCCGCAAGTGGCGGATTATCTCGGGCAGGGACGCTACCGCATCGACGGCGTGAAATTCTCCATGCGCGGCTGGTGGCAGCTTCGGTTGACCGTATCGGCTGCGCAGGGGTCGGATTCGGTCGTCTTCAACATCGTGTTGTGAGGCTCTACCGGTCCTTGACCGTCTCCATCGCCACGAAGGTCGAAGTCTGCGCCACATGCGGCAGGGCGGAGATGCGTTCGCCCAGCACGCGGCGGTAGGCGGCGATGTCGCGGGTGCGGACTTTCAGGAGATAGTCGAAGCTGGCCGCCATCATGTGGCACTGCTCGATTTCCGGCACGCCCGTCACGGCGCGGTTGAAGGCGTCGAGCGCGGCCGAGCGTGTGTCCGAGAGCTTCACCTGTACGAAGGCGACATGGCCTTCGCCCATCTTCTCGCGGTCGACGATGGCCGCATAGCCGCGGATGAAGCCGTCCTTCTCCAGCCGCTTGACGCGGGCCTGCACCGGCGTCTTTGACAGGCCGACGCGTTCGGCGAGCTCGGCCATGGAAAGCCGGCCGCTGCGCGCAAGCACGACAAGGATATTGCGGTCGATGCGATCCAGATGGTCTTCCATGATCCTAAATGCAATCCAGATCGATTGTTATTGTTTCATGTATTAGACCAATTGGTCTTCGCTGTCGATTTCTTTGGATCGGTTTGTTGCCGAGGGCTGTGCTAGCCTCGCGCGCATCTATCAACGCGCATTTCGACAGGACCGCCATGCCCGCGCTCGACACGATTCGCCAACAGATCCGCGCCACCTATCTGCCGAACGAGGACGAGGCCGTGCAACGGCTGGCGGCGGCGACGGGGCTTTCGGCCGATGATCGTGCGGCGATTTCGAAGCGCGCGGCCGATCTGGTGCGCGCGGTGCGCGGTTCGACCGATCCACGGCTGATGGAGGTTTTCCTCTCGGCCTATGGGCTCTCCACCAAGGAGGGCGTGGCGTTGATGTGCCTGGCGGAAGCGCTGCTGCGCGTGCCGGACGCCGAGACGATGGACGACCTGATCGCCGACAAGATCGCGCCGCACGACTGGTCAGCGCATTCGGGCGAATCCAGCTCCATCTTCGTCAATGCCTCGACCTGGGCGCTGATGCTGACCGGGCGGGTGCTGGAGGAAGGCGAGGGCTCGATCGAACGGACGCTGCGCGGCATGGTGCGCCGCCTCGGCGAACCGGTAATCCGGAAGGCGGTGGCGGCGGCAATGCGCGAAATGGGCGAGCAGTTCGTGCTCGGCCGCACGATTGCCGAGGCGATGAAGCGCGGCAGTGGCATGACGCGCAAGGGCTATCTCTATTCCTTCGACATGCTGGGCGAGGCGGCCCGCACCGAGGCGGACGCGCTGCGCTACCTGAAGGCCTATTCCGACGCGATCTCCTCGCTCGACGCCGGCTCGAACGGACCCGATATCCGCCTGAACCATGGCATTTCCGTAAAGCTCTCGGCGCTGCATCCGCGCTACGAGATTTTGCACAAGGAGACGATGCTTCCGGTGATGGCCGAGCGGCTTTTGTCGCTCGCCTTGCAGGCGCGGCACGCCCGCATGGGCCTCAATGTCGACGCGGAGGAAGCCGATCGGCTCGACCTGTCGCTCGACGTCATCGAGCGCGTGCTGGCCGACCCGAGGCTGGCCGACTGGGACGGCTTCGGCGTCGTCGTGCAGGCCTATGGCCCGCGCGCCTTCTACGCCATCGACTGGCTGCACGCGCTGGCCAAAAAGCTTGACCGGCGCATCATGGTGCGCCTCGTCAAGGGTGCCTATTGGGACACCGAAATCAAGCGGGCGCAGGTGCTCGGCCTGCCCGGCTATCCGGTGTTCACCCGCAAGCCGAATACGGATGTGTCGTACCTCGCCTGTGCACGCAAGCTGCTGTCCATGACGGACCGCATCTACCCGCAGTTCGCTACCCACAACGCGCACACCGTCGCCGCCATCCTGTCGATGGCGACGGACCGCGACAGTTTCGAGTTCCAGCGCCTGCACGGCATGGGCGAATCCCTGCACGAGACGGTGCGCAAGGCCGAGGGCACGCGCTGCCGTATCTATGCGCCGGTCGGCGCGCATTCGGACCTTCTGGCCTATCTGGTGCGGCGCCTCTTGGAAAACGGCGCCAATTCCTCCTTCGTCCACCAGATTACCGACGAGGACGTGGCGCCCGAGGACATCGCGCGCGATCCGCTTTCCGTGGTCGAGGCGCAGGGGCCTGCGGCTAATCCCAATATCCCGACGCCGGCAGCCATCTTCGGCGACAACCGCAGCAACGCCAAGGGTTTTGACATCACCGACCCGGTGACGCTGGCGGCGATCGAGAAGGAACGCGAAAAGTTCGCGGGGCTGGATTGCTGGAAGGCAAAACCGCTCACCCGTGCTGCCGGCAAGGGCAAGGCACGGCCGGTCAACAATCCAGCCAAGCCATCGGAGGTGGTAGGTACGGTCACCGAGGCGACGGCGGAGCAGGCGGCCAAGGCAGTCGCTCTCGCTGTCGAGGCGCAGCCGGGCTGGGCGAAGACGTCGGTCGCCGAGCGCGCCGCGATCCTGCGCCGCGCCGCCGATCTCTATGAAAAACACGCGGTGGAGTTCTTCGCGCTGTGCACGCGCGAGGCCGGCAAGGTGCTGGCCGACGGCGTGGCAGAGGTGCGCGAGGCGGTGGATTTCCTGCGATACTACGCCCAGCAGGCGGCGGAGGCCGAGGCGGGCACTCAGGCGCGCGGCGCTATCGTGTGCATCTCGCCGTGGAATTTTCCGCTCGCCATCTTCACCGGCCAGATTGCCGCCGCGCTCGTCACCGGCAATGCGGTGATCGCCAAGCCGGCGGAGCAGACGCCGCTGATCGCCTTCCGCGCCGTCGAACTGCTGCGCGAGGCCGGTGTGCCGGAAGACGTCATCCAGCTTCTGCCGGGCGACGGGCCGAGCGTCGGCGCGCCGCTCACGGCCGATCCGCGCATCGCCGGCGTCTGCTTCACCGGCTCGACCGAGGTCGCCAAGCTGATCGAGAAGCAATTGGCCAAGACCGCCGCGCCCGACGCCATGCTGATCGCCGAGACGGGCGGGCTGAACGCCATGATCGTCGATTCCACCGCGCTCCCCGAACAGGCGGTGCGCGACGTGCTGGCTTCCGCCTTCCAGAGCGCTGGCCAGCGCTGTTCGGCGCTGCGCGTGCTCTACGTGCAGAAGGACGTGGAAAAGAAGGTGCTGGAGATGCTGAAGGGCGCCATGGAGGCGCTGAAGGTCGGCGATCCTTGGCAGGTGGCCACCGATGTCGGGCCGGTCATCGACGACGAGGCGCGGAACGCCATCGGCGCCTATGTCGAGGCGATGGACGGGCAGGGCCGGACGCTGGCAAAGCTCGATGTGCCGGGCGAGGGCCGCTTCGTCGCGCCCTCGGTGTTCCGGGTGAACGGCATCGAGGAGATGGAGCGCGAGGTGTTCGGCCCGGTGCTGCACGTCGCCACTTTCGAGGCCGAGAACATCGATCGCGTGATTTCGGCGATCAACCGCAAGGGCTACGGCCTGACCTTCGGCCTGCACACGCGCATCGAGGGCAGGGTGCAGCATTTCGTCGACGGCATCCATGCCGGTAACATCTACGTCAACCGCAACCAGATCGGCGCCGTGGTCGGCTCGCAGCCCTTCGGCGGCGAGGGGCTGTCGGGTACCGGGCCGAAGGCGGGTGGGCCGCACTACCTGCGCCGTTTCCGCAAGGGCGCGGAAGCCGGCACGCAAATGGCCGAGGGCCGCAAGGTGACGGCGAGCGAACTGACCGACAACTTGCCCGATCCGGCGCTCGGCGGCTGGTCGACGCGTGCCGACCGCATCGCCATCCTGCGCAAGCACCTGCGCGGCAAGGGCGCCGCAGCCATCGCCGCCGCGTCCAGCCTGGAATACGGCCAGATCGACCTGCCGGGACCGACCGGCGAAGCCAACACGCTGTCGCTGGCGCCGCGCGGCCGGGTGCTGGCGCTGGGGCCGGATGCCGACACGCTGCTTGCCCAGACCATCCAGGCGCTCGCCGCCGGCAATGCCGTGCTGGCGGTCGCGCCAGGTGCGCCGGCGGCGCTCTCCGCGCTGACGGGCAAGGGTCTGCCGCTGGCGGCCATCGACGGCCGCCCCGATCCGGTCGAGGCGAGGGCACTGAAGGTCGACGTGGTGGCGTTCTCGGGAACGGCGGAAGCGATGCGCACCGTGCGGCAAGTGATCGCCGAACGCGACGGGCCGATCGTCCCGCTGGTCGGCGAGGTTTATTATCCGGCCGCCTATGTGCACGAGCGGGCGGTGTGCGTGGACACGACGGCGGCCGGCGGGAACGCGAGTCTGCTGGCGGCGGCGTAGGAACGGCGGCCTTCTGCTGTTCTCCGATTCCTGCTTGACGCCCTGCCGACCAGCCTGCGCCACCATCGACCCTTGCCGCGAATCACCGGCTCGGTTAGTCCGAAACCATGGGAAAGAGCCTTGTGCCGCCGGGGGGCGGCGATGACGACAATATCGAACCGGTCGACCTGAAGAAGGCGCTCGAGGAGCGCTATCTGGCCTATGCGCTGTCGACCATCATGCACCGCGCCCTGCCGGACGTTCGCGACGGCATGAAGCCGGTGCACCGGCGCATCATGCACGCCATGCGCCTGCTGCGCCTCAACCCCGACCAGGGCTTCGCCAAGTGCGCGCGCATCGTCGGCGAGGTGATGGGCAAGTTCCATCCGCACGGCGACCAGTCGATCTACGACGCGCTGGTGCGTCTGGCGCAGGATTTCTCCATGCGCTACCCGCTGGTCGACGGGCAGGGCAATTTCGGCAACATCGACGGCGATAACGCCGCCGCCATGCGCTACACCGAGGCGCGCATGACCGAGGTGGCGACCGAACTGCTTGCCGGCATCACCGAGGACGCGGTCGATTTCCGCCCGACCTATAACGAGGAGGACGAGGAGCCGTCGGTCCTGCCCGGCGCCTTCCCGAACCTGCTCGCCAACGGCTCGTCCGGCATCGCCGTCGGCATGGCGACGTCGATCCCGCCGCACAACGCCGCCGAACTGCTGGATGCCGCACTGCTGTTGATCGAAACTCCGGCCGCTTCCGTCGCCGACCTCGTGCAGTTCGTGCAGGGGCCGGATTTCCCGACCGGCGGCATCATCGTCGACGACCGCAAGTCGATCCTCGACGCCTACGAGACGGGCCGCGGTGGTTTTCGCGTCAGGGCGAAATGGCATCAGGAGGACCAGGGCAGGGGTACCTGGGTCATCGTCGTCACCGAAATCCCTTATGGCGTGCAGAAGTCGCGGTTGATCGAGAAGGCGGCCGAGTTGCTCATCGCGCGCAAGCTGCCTCTCCTGGAAGACATCCGCGACGAAAGCGCGGAGGACATCCGCGTCGTGCTGGTGCCAAAGAGCCGCACGGTCGATCCCGGCCTTCTGATGGAATCGCTGTTCAAGCTGACGGAACTGGAAAGCCGCTTCCCGCTCAACATGAACGTTCTGTCGCGCGGCAAGGTGCCGAACGTGCTGTCGCTCAAGAGCGCCTTGCAGGAATGGCTCGACCATCGCCGCGAGGTGTTGATCCGCCGCTCGAAGCATCGGCTGGGCGAGATCGAACGCCGGCTGGAAATCCTCGCCGGCTACCTCATCGCCTATCTCAACATCGACGAGGTGATCCGCATCATCCGCGAGGAGGATGAGCCCAAGCCGGTCATGATGAAACGCTGGGACCTGACCGACACGCAGGCCGAAGCGATCCTCAACATGCGGCTGCGCGCCCTGCGCAAGCTGGAAGAGTTCGAGATCCGCAAGGAGTTCGACGGGCTCACGGAAGAAAAGAAGCAGATCGAGGCGCTGCTCGCCTCCGAGGCGATGCAGTGGAAGACGATCAAGTGGCAGATCGGCGAACTGCGCGAGCGCTTCGGGCCGGAAACCGAGATCGGCAAGCGCCGCACGACCTTTGCGGAGGCGCCCGAGCACGACCTGTCCGAGATTCACAACGCGATGATCGAGAAGGAGCCGGTGACGGTCATCGTCT
>Ga0182738_1000350_pt1 | contig 67996 bp, 53 predicted proteins | sample eDN5th30CBELigMG_FD_128876 | JGI IMG/M metagenome (GOLD analysis project Ga0182738, IMG submission 128876) | Enriched Miracle-Growth compost microbial communities from Emeryville, California, USA - eDNA 5th pass 30_C BE-Lig MG (version 2)... ... | reverse complement strand
TGAAACCGCCTTCCGGCGGAACGTCTGAATTTGCAGCAGCGCTCCCTTTCCGGCCTCGACCACACCCTACAACCGATTCGGCGAGGGAACGTCATGCGGTGCCTGACCTGCACTCCCTGGCCGATTCCCGCTCATCCATCTCATCAGAATTCTTGCTCTTTGCTCCGTCTTTCTTCTCAGCGTCCTCAGCGCTCTCGGCGTTTCAAAAATCCCCCCGCTGTGCTTGCTGTGCGTTCCTTTTTTGAGTTGCGGGCGTTCTTCAAGTCCGCTGAAGGTGGGGCAGCGGCTGTTCCAATATCCAGATGAAACCGCATTCCGGCAGAACGTCTGATCTTGCAGCAATGTCCTTCTTCCGGCCTCGACCGCACCCGACGAACCGACCTGCCCTGGGTGCAACAAAAACGGAATAGAAACACAACCACAAATTGAACAGGTCAGGCATCGGCCTGGGATTGTGTACCAAAATTCCGGCTGACGGATTAAGATACAATATATCCATAAATCCTGATCCCTCCTGAGAAGCCTGCCTGATCCCATGCACATTCTCCTCCCGGTTTTTCTGCTGATATGGTTTGCTCTCCCTTCCGTCCGTGCACTTGCCGCAGAACGGGAAGCCACGCCGGTCAGTGCGTTGACAGTCCATCCCGGATTTCGCGTGGAACTCCTCCGTTCCGCCCAGGTTGAAGAGGGTTCCTGGATCAGCATGACCTTCGATGACCAGGGACGTGTCATTCTTGGTGAAGATCAGACGGGATTGCTGCGGGTGACGTTCGGAAAAACTCCCGGGGAAACGAAACTCGAAAAACTCCCAGGAACGCAGGATCTCAAACATTGTCGGGGCGTTTTGTTCGCAAATGGGTCGCTATATGTCTGTGCAACCAATACGTCGGGCTTTTATCGCCTGCGTGATACCGATGGGGACGGCATTTACGAAGAAAAGCAGCCACTGTTTCCGCTGGACTATCGCAGTCGCTATGGACATGGAGCCAACCAGATTGCCAGCGGACCGGATGGAAAACTTTATCTGGCCGTGGGTAATGATGTTTCATTTCCAGATCCGGTTCCCCATTCTCCGTATCGGCATTATCAGAATGACTGGATTCTGCCGAATCCGCATGATGGGGGACAGGACGAACGGGTTGGCTTCATCCTGCGGATGAAGCCCGATGGAACGGAACGGACGATCCTCGCGGGTGGACTACGAAACGAAGTCGATGTGGCGTTCAATGAAGAAGGAGAACTCTTCACCTGGGACGCCGACATGGAATGGGATGCGGGGCTTCCGTGGTATCGCCCCACGCGGTTCAACCATATCGTTTCCGGAGGGGAATACGGCTGGCGATGGGGAACCGGTAAATGGCCAGCCTGGTCTCCAGATGGCCTGGCTCCGAATCTGGAAACCGGTCTCGGCTCACCCACCGGCCTGGTTTTTGGAACGCACAGTGCATGGCCGGGGCGGTTCAAAACAGCATTCTATGGGGCCGACTGGCAGCATGGCCGAATCCTGATGATTGAAATGATTCCCCAGGGGGCCAGCTATCGCGGGGAAATGTCCGCGTTTCTCGAAGGGAGCCCGTTGAATGTCTGTGACATGACGTTTGGTCCCGATGGGGCTTTGTACTTTATCACCGGGGGACGGGGTTCCCAGTCCGGCCTGTACCGGGTGACGCTGGAGAACTCCCAGGTGGCTCAACCTGATAAAGTTGCTTTTGCCGTCTCGGAACAGGAACGAATCACTGCCGGTGCCGCCCGCCGCATCCGACATCAACTGGAAGCCTTTCATATTCAACAGGACCCTACTGGACTGCCGCTGATCTGGGAGCACCTGGGGAGCAATGACAACTGGATTCGATTTGCCGCACGGGTTGCCCTGGAAAATCAGCCGGTCGAGACCTGGCGCAAACAACTCGCCACTTCTCCCGATTCTCCGGCACGACAGACCGGACTCATGGCATTGGCCCGCGTCGGAAGCAAATCGGATCAAAAAATCGTCCTTCGCGGCCTGAAGGAATGGAACTGGAACGCTGCTGCTCCTCGGGAGCTTCTCTGGGGACTGCGAACCCTGGAATTGACGCTCATTCGTCAGGGGCCGCTGGACGAAGTTGGCAATGCGACGTTCTTGAGAAAACTGTCGGCACTTTCTCCCAGCGATTCCTTCGCTGTCAACTGGATGCGGACCGAATTGCTCGTTGCCATGAAGTCTCCAGAGGCCATTGAACAGACATTGAACCTGCTGGAACAGGCCGCCACGCAGGAGGAGCAGATTCAATATGCCAAAACGCTTTCACACATCAGCATGGGCTGGACAGTTTCCCAGCGGAAACGAATGCTGGCCTGGCTTCTCCAGAACCGGCAACTGCCTGGCGGGAAACTGATGAAGACAATTTTGCAGATGCTGCGTTCCGATTTTGAAGCAGGCCTTTCTCCCGAAGAACGCCTGACATTCACCTCCCAGCTGGAAGAATTGAAGTCCCCCCTGCCGGAAGAGCAACAGCCGTTGCAGACTCCCCGGCCGTTTGTCCAGATCTGGACATTGCAGGATCTGGAAGAAGACGTGTCGAAATTACGCCCGCAGGATCGTTCGGTGGAAGGAGGACGAGCCGCCCTGGGAGCAGCGGTCTGCCTCCGATGCCATCGGTTTGGCGATCGTGGTGGCCAGATCGGTCCGGACCTGACAGCCGTCGGCAAACGCTTCGACAGCCGGACATTGCTGGAATCGATTCTGGAACCGTCCAAGGTGATCGATCCCAAGTATCATAATTCGCTGTATGCACTTTCCGATGGCCGCGTGATTGCCGGTCGAACAATGTCGGTGAGTAAAGAACAGATTGGTGTGGAGACCGATCCGCTGACAGGTCAGTTCGTGAGCATTCCCCGCGCGGAGATTGTCGAATCGCGGAGTTCGGACATCTCCCCCATGCCCCAGGGACTGCTCAATACACTCACCCGGGACGAAATTCTCGATCTGCTCGCCTATCTCCGATCCGCCGGGAAACAGGAGCGTGAATAAGGAACGCGAACAGGCAAGAAACCGATGGTTTCACGGATCCTGGAGCGGAGCTGCAAATGGTGTCCCACGTCGATCCTGATGAAATACAGGGAATTTAAGGCCGAGCGTGATCGAACAATGACCAAACTGGCCTAAAAAACAGAAATCAATAGCAGAAGTGCGGTACGGGCCACCCATTTTCGTTCGTCATCAGAAACCTTTTTTACCCGGAGCATATAGCCGGTTTTCGACTTCACCTGCGAGACAAAAAACCGTTGTGTCGCAGAGAGTTTGATTTCTCCGCCGGCATCGGCTTCCAGCAGTTGTTCCGTCACCCGATGAACCGCCTGGGCCTCTTTGAGTTTCTGGTAGACCGGCATTTCCCAGGCAATCGGTTCCGTGGAGTTTCCCAGTCGCTGTCCCAGCTCGTCGATGAGGGTGACAATCCGCGCCGCTTTGGGATAATCGATCTTGTCGGGAGTGTCTCCGGGCTGGTGATAGTCGGGATGTTCTCCGGTCGAGAAGAAGAGGAATGGAATCTCGTGATCGCGAAAGGGACCGTAATCGCTGCGGGTGCCGATCATGTCCGCTCCCAGCTCCGCCACTTCCAGCCCGGCGGGAACGGGGACATTTTCCAGCGCCTCACGCGCAGCCTGTGAATGTTCCGCCCCCATGACGAAGACCGTGGGCAATCCCATTCCACCCAGCGACCGGCCGATCATATCCGCGGTGATACAGAACTTGATCTGTTCCACCGGCACGGGAGTATGCCCGATAAACCAGCGTGATCCCCAAAGGAGGGATTCTTCAAAATCGAAAGCGACGAAAGCGACGCTGCGTTTCAGGGGGGCGGCAGCCACCATCCGCGAGACCTCCAGCAACATCGCGACTCCGGACGCATTATCATCCGCTCCGGGATAGAGTTCTCCGCGATATCTTCCCAGATGATCGTAGTGGGCATTGATGACGATCCATTCATCCCGCAGTTTGGGATCGGTCCCCGGGACGCAGGCGCCAATGTTTTCTCCTTCGGGGCCCGCTTCTCCAGAAAGTCCGATCTGGCCGGGAACAGGCTGAATCCATTCACCGTCAAAAAAAGGCCTGGCTCCCGCGCGAATGAACTCGCGAACAATGTAATCGCGGGCAATCGCCTTTCCTCTTCCGGATCGTCCCCCTGCTTCGGGACTGGCAAGAAAGGCAACGTGTTTTCGCAGATTCGATTCCAGGGTCGGGTTCGGGGGCTGGTTCTGGGCAAACCCATGCCGTCCGCAACAGGCCAGGAGCCAAAGGAAGAACCAAATCCCTTTTCTGAACTCCACTCGCCGGCAATCCTGGTGCGGGGGGAGAGGCGTTCGAAGACGTTCAGCCGTGCTGCGGAAAGGACTCCGGGACGAACTCGCTGTCCGTAGCGATTTTACCGGTTGCATGAATTCTCCTGAAAATTCCTGATGTCTCATTCCTTTTTAGTCGAAAATTCAGGAGCGAGTCCACCTCATCCCAATGCCAGCGTCCATGACAGGCCAAGGTCGCTTTGCACAAAAAGTCAAGATCGGTCCATGAAGGAAGGTCCGTCGTGCGGACCCGTCCACAATGGTCCGCACAAGCGGCCCCGACGCTTTTTGTGAAAAGCTGGCGAAGGCCGCTCATGGAGAAATGCCATGTCATGGTTTGGATTGGGGGTCTGTCACAGCCATCCCCCCTGCGGGACAGATGTTGTGATTCATCCAAAATTTTTGCTGTGACACCCCACAAGGAGCTTTTTTCGATGATCAAGCGTACACTTCTTGCCAGTTTCGGCGTGATTGCCGCCATGGCCCTGGGGGTGATCCTGTCCAGTCCAGCGGAGGCAGCCCCTCCCGGACAGCCCACCAACTGGCAACGATTTTACTATTATCCGTATGTTTACTATCCGCACAACTTTGAGCAGTATCCGGAGAGCTACGATCACATGTATTACCGCTATCCGACACAACGGCGGATCCCGGTTTACAATGCGGACTGGTACAACTTCTATCCCAGCAAGAAGCCTTATCATTCCGGATACCATTACACGATGGATGCGTTCTAGGTCAGTCTGGTCTTTGTTCGATCACGCTCGGCCTTGAATTCCTTGTATTTCCAAGGTCCATGTAAAACACCATTTGCAACTCCGTTCGAGTGCCTTTCAGAGCTTGGATTGGGGATGCTCAGAGCGGAGCCGCCTGTTGTTGCCGGACTTGCGTCATGTGACAAGGCACTCGTGGTCCCACCACGCTGGTCAGACAGATTCCAGGGTAATCCTCGCGCTGGTCTGCCGATCCTGGATGTCAACTCAAGTTCAGAGCTTCGGCGGAATGATTTCTTCTACGAGAAACAAAGAAGATGGAGGCCCGAACACTTTTTCCCATTTTCGCCAGGCAACCCAGTTTGAATTTGACTCTCTCCCTGGCAGACCTATGTTTGTTTGCTGCTGTTGAAGACAGAGGAAAACAATCCCTGCCCGGGAAATGTTTCTGGCCGATGATTCGTCCGAACTCACTTTTCAAAAAGAGACTTGCGGATGTGAACAGCAATTGATTCTTAACACAAAAACGCGGCAAGGAGAAGCTGGGAGCTTTGAGGGGACCTTGCCGCGTTTTTTCTTGCGTCCCATTGAAATGCTTTACCGGATGCTGTTGCCGATCTGAAAAAACGATTCGGCAAATGACGCTGACCCAGGAAGGCTCCGCTGCGGGCTAAAACTCGTCCTTGACAGACTGTGCGAGAATTGCGGACGGACTCTTGCCAATTCAAAGCCTCTTCGTCAATGCCTTCACTGTTCCATGGCGGTTCCCAATAGACGCTGGCTTTGCACAAAAAGTGTCGAATCGTTGTGCGGACCACGATGGAAGATGGATCGTTCGCACAGCAGCAGCCCCGTCTTCAGGGACTTGTCTTGACTTTTTGTGCAACGCTCGGGAGCCCTTGAAACTCTTTCCGATCTTCTACCGATTTTATGGATTGCGGCGAAGAATTGAATTGTCAGTGTCGATAACAAGAGGAGTGTTTTCCGCGTTTGCCCACAGCGACCCCGTTCTCGTGGCGTCTCTGTCGTCGTGGCGCGTCCTGGCTGCAAGTTGACTCCCTTCAGACGCCAGATCCCGCATGTCGTCGATTCCATTTCGAACCGCGTTCTGGGCATTAGGTCTCGCCTTCATGATGACCGTAATGCTCCTCGTGCCGAATCCTCAAAAGATTCGCATGGCGCTCCACGCCCAACGGGAAGCAGCGGAATTTCCTTACGAAGAGACGCTGGTGACTGATCTGGACGCTCCGGAAGCGGTTCCGGTGGAAACCACAGAAATCTCTGAATCCGTTATGGAGACGTCTGCGGAACCGGAAACGAGATCGTCCCCGCTGTTGTCCATGTTGAACCGGCGTCGTCGTCCCCGATCCAGTTCGAATTCCAGTTCACAGACCGATTCGAATTCCAGCTCAGATGCCGGTTCGAATACGGACGCAGCAGCTGTTCGCGTTGCTTCCGCGGATCCCACGGCGTCGATCGGCTATCAGCCTTTTCCTTCGCGTCCATTTATCGAGACAAACTCTTCGAAACAGCCAGAGAATCCCGCATCCGTTTCTCCTGAAGAACCGGCTGCTGTCCAAATCGACATTCCCGTTCCCGAACCGGAACATGATGCTCCCAGGGCACGAGTTGCTGCGGCAGTGCCGACTCAGCAGCCGGAGAAATCCTCTGTTCAGGATCCGCTCACGCCGGTGAAGGAACCGATTCCCACTCCTGCGGCTCCCGCCTTTCCGGAAACACCGGAAAAGATTTCCAGTACGCGGGCGGACAACCCACCGCGAGCCGCAGCCATTGCTCCTGCTGGAATTTCGGCAATGGCGTCCCGGCAATCAGAACTGATTTCGACTCCCTCGCAGGCGGAACTTTCGACAGATGAGTCGATGTCCATCACCGTCGGTACGCAACCACAGCGTTGGAACTTTCGGTTTCAGGGTTCAGAACTCTCCGCTGTTTTCAAAGTGCTGGGACAGTATCAGGGCTATACAGTCGTCATCGATGAAGAGTTGAACGGCAACTTCTCCGGGCAATTTCTCGATGCCGATCCTGCGCAGGCGTTTGCAGCAATCGTCAAATCCCGTGGCTGCCGGGTGAGCCGTCGGGGGAATATCATTCTCTTGAATCAGCGATCGACATCGACCTATCGCTAAGAACGCCGGTTCTGTTTAATGCCGCTTTCCTGGTCGTTGCGTTTCAATCTGACGGGACAATCGAAGTTCCTCGAAAGCAGTCGGCCCTATGGCGTGTCGCAGCGTCCCAGCCCGACCCGCAGATCCATCACGTTTGTCTGGGTTGGTCCCGTGTGCAGCAATCCTTCAACGCGGGCGAAAAAATCGTAAGAGGCATGTCGCAGCAATGCTTCTTCGGGAGAAATTCCCGAGTTATGGATCTGCTCCAGGACCGCATCATTCACACAGGCTCCGGCAGCATCCGTAGGGCCATCTTCGCCATCTGTCCCTCCAGAAACGAGAGCGACTTGCGAGGCCCGGTTTTTTAACCATGTGATCGCTGCCGCCAGGGCAAACTCCTGATTCCGCCCCCCTTTTCCAGGGTCGGATGTGGAGGTGAGATCGACGGTTGTTTCTCCTCCCGAGATCAGACAGAAGCCGGGGAGAGAATGATCCGAAAATGGTTTTCGCTGCTCAGACAGCATCCGTTCAGCAAATTCCGCTCCGGAAGACGCAGCTTCTCCCTCCCGGTCCCATTCTTCGCCCCGGACCTGATACCCCAGTTTGCCGGCACATCGGGCTGCTGCGGTGACCGCTGTTTCATTATTGCCGATCACGACATTTGTCAGTTGAGGAAGGGCTGGGGAAGAAGCAGGCTGGATTTCCGACCGCCTTTCTAAAACGTCCCAGACGGATGAAGGGAAAGAAACCCCTTTTCGGCGTTCGAAGTGCCGGAGAACATTCAGCGCCTCCGAGAAGGATGCGGGACTGGGAACGGTCGGCCCGGAAGCAATCACATCCAGCGGATCACCAATCACATCGGAAATAATCAGGGTGATAATCTGTCCTGCCCGACAGGCCCGGGCCAGTCCTCCCCCCTTGATTTTCGACAGGGAACGACGCACGCAGTTCAATTCGGCAATTGTGGCGCCGCAGGACATGAGTGTCCGCGTGACTCGTTGTTTGTCGGCCAGACTGATGCCCGCGACCGGCGCAGGCAGCAAGGCACTTCCTCCTCCCGAAATAAGGACGATACAGAGATCCTGCGGACGGAGTTGATGCACTCGAGACAAAATTTCCCGCGTTCCGACAACTCCTTCCGTTGTCGGTTCATTTAGACCGGCAGGCCGGGCTGCATGAAGATGAATTTTTTGGAGCGGTTGCAAACAGTCCGCGGGAACATTCATCCAGCCGGTCGTCCGGGCCAGCCATGGAGAACCGAGTGCTTCCTCCAGACCCCGGGCCATTCCGGTTCCCGCTTTTCCCGCACCCACGACGCAGATTCGACCCTCTTCCCGCGAAGTCCAGCGAACACCGGCAATCTCCAGAAAATCCGGACCAGCGATAATTTGTTCCCGGACCAGTGACGCGGAGTCTACTGCGGCAATGCCAGCTTTCCAGATTGCCAAAGCATCGCCTGCCAGGAATGAGGACGACGCGGGCACTCTCAACTCCTGTTTCTGAACGAGTGGAAAATGACCGTCGGTTTCCCGAAAAGACCGAAGCCCAGCATGGCGGGTTTGTTCCCACGGCAACCAAAGTCATTCACGTTGTACAAGATCCTCGCCAGCCGCGAAAATTCAGAACGTTTGCAATGCGGGCGGAAGCGATCCGGCAAAAGAAATGCGAAAGCCACCGGCCGGGGTCGAACCGGCGACCTACGCTTTACGAAAGCGTCGCTCTGCCAACTGAGCTACGGCGGCAAAATTCAGAGCCGGGGGGCTTATTGAAGACCACCTGCCTGATTCGCGCATCCAATCCACGGGAGACGTGAAAACAAACATTTCACGTCTCCGTGGTCATCTTCCCGGTAAAGATATTCAAATGCGCCCGACTGGACTCGAACCAGTGACCTCATGCATGTCAAGCATGCACTCTAACCAACTGAGCTACGGGCGCTTGGGAGCTAAACTGTAGCTGGCGAAACAGACAGGGTCAAGTTGCAGCGGGAAAGATGTTTTGGGAAACCAGCGGAGTCCTGTTTCTCATTTCGGGTTTCGCGGAGGGCTTCTGAAAGGAGCGGCGATGGAGCGGCGCAAACAAAAAGCCCGCTTCTCAACAGATGAAAAAGCGGGCCCACCATGTCTCGGGGTTTAAAAATTCACAGCTGTTTCAAATAATAAAGGGTCCGAAGCGTGACATGGGGATCAACGGAATAACTGACAAGAATCATTAAGCATTTTTTGTACCGTAACATTCACTTTTGGAAGTTTCTTATTCGAAACAATATTTTCAGGCTGTTTGAATGATATTGGGAGATTGAACGGAATTTGATTTCGATCTGCCTGGGGGGCTGCTTTATTTTGATGCGACGCTTTTTGATTCAATGTTGGGTTCAGGTGCAGCGGAAACAAGCGTACTGGCCTGAAATCGAAGGTTGGTATGAAGATTGCTGAAGAGGTTCGTGCATAAGAGTTGCGGCGGGCAGGTGATCTTGATGCGCTTTCTCGCTCCCTCCTTTGATCACACTCCTTGCCAGCGGGCCGGACAATGCTCTCAAAACACAAAATTGCTTTCGTTTTGCATCTGAAAAAAGGCTCTTTTCGACCGGGGCAACATGCTTGCTGTCCACGAAGCAGGGCGTTCCATTTTTGCAGAATCCTCTCCGCTCCTGTTTTGATACCGGATGTAATTTCGTTTTGTGATTGACAGCATGGCTGATCGATGCGTCCTCAAAAGTCGCCATGAATAATGAGGGCCGCGTCTTTCAAGTCATTGGCCGTTCACCAAAGCTCTCTTATTTCCCTCGTTACGAGCCGCTCAAGATGATGGATTCTGTTGATGGAACCCGGGTTGATGGACGTCTTCCGGAACCAGCGTACCTCATCGTGCAGCGTGGGGATGCGCGTCTGGAAGTGGTGGACATGGCCGTTGGGGGCCGATTCACGATCGGGCGGGCTCATACAAATCGCATTGTGCTCAACGATGCCAAGTGCAGCCGTTTGCATTGCGAAATTTTTGCCCGGGGAGGGCACTGGCACCTCCGCGATCTTGGCAGCCGGAACGGGGTGACCGTGGATGGAGCCCGCATGGAAGGCGATCAGATCCTCAAATATGACGACACTGTTGGCGTGGGGGCCTGCACTCTCCTGTTTACCAATCGGCCGCAACTGGAACGGAACCCATCCGCTGACTCCTCCGATGAACTGAATCCGGAGACCGGGTTCGAAATCATCGAACGGAAATCCGGAACCCAATATGATTCGCTCGTTGGGGTCGCCCGGACCCGGCGGAGCATGGATGATGCCACATCATTATTTCGCATTGCCCGCGCCATGGCCGCCAGCACTTCCGAAGGAGAATTGTGCCGGACCGTCCTGGAAGATCTGGCCAAACATACCGGCGCCACGCTGGGAGGCATCTTTACCCTCCGGCCCGGCGAACGGGAAACACTCCAGGAAAAGCTCGAACCGCAGGCGGTCCTGGGAGACCGGCCCGCGAGTATGTATTCCTCCTTTCTGACGCGCATCGTCCTCAAAGATCAGGACGCGATTCTGGCACACGATATTTCGCAACATGCCTCGTTGTCCCAGCAGAAAAGTTTGCATGACATCCAGGCGGAGAGCGCGATTTGTGCTCCGATCCGCCATGCCCGGGACGTTCTGGGAGTGATCCATCTCTACGCATTGCGAGGAGAATCCCCGCTGACCCAGGGAGGGCTCGAATTCGTTCTCGCCGTCGCGGATCAGATGGGAGACCAACTCTATGCCCTCCGTGAAAAACGAGAACTGGAAGCCGGGCTGGATCTCTATCGCCAGCATGTTGCTGACCTGCAAGGGCAACTGGAAGTGGGCAGCGAACTGGTCGGCCAAAGTTCCAAGCTGGAAGAGTTACGACGTTCCATTGCCCGCGTGGCGCCGACCGATGCCCTGGTCCTCATTCGCGGAGAAAGTGGTGTCGGCAAGGAACTGGTGGCCCGCGCGGTCCACTTCAACAGCCATCGGAAAAGCGGTCCGTTCGTCTGTGTGAATTGTGCCGCACTGACGGAGAGCCTGCTGGAAAGCGAATTGTTCGGGCATGAAAAAGGAGCATTTACAGGGGCATCGTCCCGGCGGTCCGGCAAGTTCGAACAGGCCAATGGCGGAACGCTTTTTCTCGATGAAATTGGGGAAATGAGCCCGGAGATCCAGGCGAAGTTTCTCCGCGTGCTGGAAGGCCAGGCCTTTGAACGGGTGGGCGGAGGCGAATCCATCCTGGTGGATGTCCGGGTCGTCACCGCCACCAACCGCGACCTGGAAGAAGCAGTCCGGGAAAAACGATTCCGGCGGGATTTGTTCTTCCGATTGCAGGTGATCGAACTGCTTGTTCCCCCGTTACGCCAGCATCCGTCGGATATCCCGTCCATCGCCCAGTATTTTCTGGATCGGTTTGCCGCACAGGCTCATCGTCGCGTGCGGGGTTTTTCCCCCCAGGCACTGCAGAAGCTGCAAAAACACGACTGGCCGGGAAATGTTCGCGAATTGCGAAACGTTGTCGAACGCGCGGTGATTCTCGGAGATCAGGAACTCCTGAGCGCAGATGACATCGTACTGACGCGATTGCGGTTGGATCATGCGGACATTCTTCCCCAGGCAAGCGCCGTTCCCATTGGAACCCTGACAGCGGTCGATCAGAACCTGGAAACCGGCACCGATTTCTGGCAGCAGTTGATCCAGAAAAACATGACGCTGGACGAAATCGATCGGCTCTATATTGAAGCCGTCCTGCAATCGACGGACTGGAATAAATCGAAGGCGTCCCGAATCTTGCAGATTGAACGGACAACGCTGGACCGGCGGCTCAAAAAGTATGGCATTGGCCGTCCCGGAGGCGGCCCCGATGATGACGATGATCAGGAGATGGAAGAACTGATGGGGGATACCGAATTCGGGGAACGATAGCCCCGGAAAAGGGACCAGGTGTTCGTCAAAAGAGAGCTTTGTTTCTTCACGGAGTGGTCTTGGAAATCAAAACGAGCTGCGTCTTCTTCAGAAAACGCAGCTCGCGACAGATAAGGACCACGCCGGGCAGGGCCAAGCGGGCCGATGGGGTGGTGAATCCATTCCAGCAATGAGTTCTCTTTTTATATGGTGCGTCGTTTTTCCATGGAGAGAAACAACACCAGGACGACAATCGCGCCAATGACGGACATGACCATTCCCGCAGGCTGTCCCATTTCTCCTCCGCGGACCAGATAGGTCAGGAATCCTCCCGCGAAAGAGCCCACGATTCCCAGGACAATTGTGGCCAGCCAGCCCATGGGTTGTCGGCCAGGAACCAGGAGCCGTCCGAGTAATCCGGCGATTAATCCGAAAAAGAGCCAGGTCATCAGGGCGCCGATGGTAGACATCTTCGTTCTCCAGACAAAAGGGGGATCTTCGAGTGATGGCAGAAACATGGAATCGAAACAGCAGACCAGACCGCGCTGGCCATTTCCGTTTTTGACGTCACTTCTGCCGCGCGAAATACCATTCAACAGGCAGCAGCCAGAATCCGTCTGCTCTGGTATGGGCATGAAGGGGGAGCAATCGGCGTGCCATGCCCAAAATGATTTCGTGCGGAAGGGAACTTCGTTTCCCACCTTCTTATCAGGAACGACGGGCCCGCCTGGCCAGATGACGTTCGAGCAGACGCACATTTTTGAGGTTCGCTTTCCAAGCCACGTCCAGAACATCCCCCAGCACGGGAACAATTCCCACGGACATATCGACAGCGACATTGAAAATCATCCGGGCCAGAATGTGTTTGGGGACATTCAACTGGTGAGCGAGATAGACGAGATATGCGGAAATCGCCGTGGTTGCGACGTCTCCAATACCGGGAATCAGTCCAATGAGACCATCCAGGCCGATCCGCAGATTTGTGCCGGGAATCACGAATCGGTTATCCATGAAATCGGCGATCAGGCGAATCTGCTGAAGAAGAGCGGCTTCATCCATGGGCATCCGGCGTCCCGTTTTCCGTTCGTGGGCGTCGAGGATTTCCGGAATCTGTTCAAAAGTGGCGCCAATCATCGGGCCAGTTTCCTTTCAGGTCTGACGGTTTATGTGCTGCTGATTTGCTGCGTCCCGCAGCCTGCATTCGGAATGCTTTCCGAGACGCTGATCGGGCGGAGTTTTTTCGTTTCCCAATGGCAGACCACCAGCCATTGCGGTCGCTCGGAAATCAAATTTCGCCGCCCGGCGCAGATTGCCGGATACTCATAACTCCATCCCCTTCCTGAAATTGATGGCATCGCGGAAAGAATCGTCAAGACCTTTTTTCGCGCGGCATCATTGTTGCATTCGTCCTTTATCAGGAAAAAACATCCCTGCGATTCAAATCCCTCAGGATGGAGACTGCGATGGCCCTGGAAACCAAAACGAATCTATGTGCGGATACGATCAAACATTTACAGGAATTAATTCAGGTGAACGTGGATAGTCGCGACGGCTTTCAACATGCCGCCAACGACATCCAGGATATGACGCTTTCCACGTTGTTTCAGTCCCTGGCGCATCAGCGGGATGAGCAGGCCAACGAACTCGCCAAATTTGTCGAATGGAACCACGAAAAGCCGAATCGGACCGGTTCCTATGCCGCCGCCATTCACCGCGGCTGGATGGCTGTTCGCGAGATGGTCAGCTCCAATAACTTATATGCTGTGCTGGCGGAAGCGGAACGGGGTGAAGACCAGATTAAAGCCGCCTACGAATCGACCCTGCGAGAAACCGCCGGCAGCGCCGTCAATGACGTTCTTCAAAGACAATTCGCACAGATCAAAGCTGCGCATGATCGCATCCGCGATTTGCGGGACGAACATCAGAGTTGATTGGCCATTCCGGGAAAACGGGAGAAAGTTCTCCCGCTTTCCCGGAATGCTGTTGTTCGGGAGACCGGTCGCAAAGCGGATTGAACTTATCCCGGTTTTTGCGGAATTCCCGGACACAGCCATCGTCATCCAAGGGGACACAATTCATTTCCTTGTCCCAATCAGCATTACAGCGGAGTTGCAAATGATCTATCACGCGGATCCTGGTGAAAGACAAGGAATTCAAGGCCGAGCGTGACAGTACAAAGACCAAACTGGTCTAAAGAGTTTTCAATTCGAGAGAATGCCGGAGTCTGTTTTAATTCAGAAAGCGGAAGCGTTTGCTTTCCCTGAATGTCTGTAATGTCTGTGCGGAGACTTTGGCTCCGTCGGTCGGCAATGGTTGTGGACCGAAAATTTTCCCTGCTATGAAGGATCGAATGATGCTTAAGAGTGTGAAGATCGCTGCTATCCTGGGACTGGCGACAGTCACCACCTTAGCCTTCCTCGACAGCTCCGCTGAGGCCGGTCGCCGTCGATACCGTCACCGTGGCTATGATTGCTGTTACAATAACAGCTATGCGGGCGGCTATTATGGCGGTTGTCATTCGGGATGCGGTTCTGTCTCGCCCTGCGGGCAATCCGCACCGTGCAGTAATGGCGCCTGCGGCGTGCAGCAACAACCGGCCGGAGCCTGCAATGCCTGTGGAGCGTGCAATTCCACAACAATGTCCCCAGCCCCCCAGCCTGCCAATGAATACAGCGCCGCCCGTCCCACTTATCGTGATTCCAATGGGGGAGAGTATGACGTCGATCAGCCAACCACGTTTGATCGGGATCAATATCTCCGGGAGCAGCGGCTGAATAATCCCGCCGCGCGAACCATGACCGATGAGCAGATTCTGCAACAGCGGAATGTCCAGCAGAATCTCAACGAAAATCTGCGCCAGGATCAACAACAGCTGAACCAGGATGCGAATCAGACATTGCAAAAGACCGATCGGCAGATTCAAAACACCAATCAACAGTTGCAGAATACGAATCAGCAGATCCGCAACAACATCGATCAGAATGTCAATCAGAATCTGAATCGAGCCAATCAAGCTGTGCCGAAGACGATTACTCCGCCAACCGCGATTCCGCCAGCTGTGAAATAACGTGCAGAGTGGTTCTTTTATCATCCGGTCAGGACCAAACCGGCTCCTGACATGGAGAACGGACAATGCCCGCAGGGGGATGGGCATTGTCCGTTTTTTATGAACACCCCATGGCTTGAGCTCGTTTCGACGCGACATCGGTCGCGTTCCGGCGCGGGGGTCTCTCTATTTTCCAATCGAACGCGCGGTTCACAAGCCCGATGAGGACCGTTTGCATTAATCACGGACCGCGTCGAACAGGGCGGTGGAGAGATAGCGTTCTCCGGAATCCGGCAGAATCACGACAATGGTCTTTCCCGCCGATTCCGGCCGGGCAGCGACTTTCAGCGCGGCCGCCATGGCGGCTCCGCTGCTGATTCCGCAAGTGATCCCTTCTTCACGGGCCAGGCGGGGAGCCATGGCGAATGATTCTTCATCGGTCACCTGGACCACTTCATCGATCACGCTCTGGTCGAGTGTTTCGGGAATAAATCCGGCGCCGAGCCCTTGAATCTTGTGTTTTCCTGGAGGGCCTCCGGAAAGGACCGCGCTGGTCGTGGGTTCGACCGCGATGGAATACAACGGCTGTTTCCGGTCCTGTTCAAAATAGTGGGAGATTCCGGTAATCGTTCCGCCGGTGCCAACCCCGGAAATCAGAATGTCGACTTTGCCCTCGGTATCGTTCCAGATCTCCGGTCCGGTTGTCTTTCGATGGATTGCGGGATTGGCGGGATTTTTGAACTGCTGCGGCATGAAATAATCGGGCTGGGCCGCGAGTTCTTCCGCTTTCTGAATCGCCCCTTTCATGCCGTCGGCTCCGGGAGTGAGGATCAGTTCCGCGCCGAAGGACCGGAGCATGAGGCGACGTTCCACGGACATGGTATCGGGCATGATCAGCGTCAGCGGATACCCCTTGGCAGCACAGACGAAGGCGAGGGCAATTCCCGTATTTCCGCTGGTCGGCTCCACGACTTTCATACCAGGTTTGAGAACGCCCCGTTTCTCAGCGTCTTCAATCATGGCGGCGCCAATCCGGCATTTCACGGAATAGGCGGGATTGCGGCCTTCCACTTTGGCCAGCACGATGGCTTTCAGTCCTTTGGTGAGATGGTTGATCCGCACAAGCGGCGTTCGGCCAATGGACTCGGCATTATTCGTAAATACGGGCATCTGGGCTCCTTCCAAAGTTTGTCACTGAAAACCGCCAGCAGCGGCCGCAAATGACCGCCGTCGGGATTATCGTGCAAACTGGGCGATTTACACAAGGTTTTCTGCCTGTTTCTCACGGAAGCGGCTGTCATCTTTTCAGACCTGTCCCGTTCGAGCAAATTCGACTCAGACTGTCGAGGCGAGTTTACCGATTATTCCATGTAGACCGGTCATGACACAAGAACTTCAGCGGATTGTGCCGAAGCGGTGAAGTGATCCGGTCAACATACTCTGCACCGCAAGCATCCCGAATTTTCGCAGCTTGCGAGATCTGTGCAGCGTAAATGACTTTGGTTGTGGTCGGAATGAACCGGCCACGCCGGATTGATGAATGTGCCTGTCGGTCAGGGATTCTCCCGGACAGACAAAAGGGGGGCTTATTCATCAATCCACTTGCGATGCACTTAGCGAGCCGGGGGGCTTCATGCAGTCACTGGAAATGCGCGGACGGGGATTCTCTGTCCTGGTCGTTCTGATTCTGGCGGGGGGAATGGAAATCCCTGCCGTTTTCGCCCAAAGTGAACAGGATTCCGTGATTCCTGTGAACCAGATTACTCAGGGAGGACAACCCATTGTCGCCAACCTGGTGAGGGGGGGGGATTCCAGTCGTCGTATTAAAAATGAAGCAATCGCACAACTCCCCGTCAACTCGTTAACGCCGGCCGGGCAACAGCAGGTGCAGCAGGTTCTCAAGGAGTTGAGTCTGTTTCGCCGGCTTCCGACGCTGCAAATCGATGCCGACCGTCGAGCCTATGAATACTTTGCCGATCATCCGGACGTGGCGGTCAGTATCTGGCGGGCCCTGCAGATTTCTTCCGTCCAGATGAAGGAAATCAACCCCGTGCAATATCAGACGGATACCCGCGACGGGACCGTCGGTACGGTGGATGTTCTGCTTCGCAGCCCGGAAAATTACCTCGTTCTCTGCCAGGGACAACTGCAAAGCCCTGGAATGCCGCGTCCCATCCACGCCAAGGCCCTGATGCACCTGCAACCCCGTTTTGGCCCGCAGGGAAAAGTGACGCATCATCTGGACCTGTTTGTCTGCTTTCCTTCGCAGACTATCGAAACAATTGCCAAATTGACCTCACCGGTCAGCTTTCGGATTGCCGATCGGAATTTTGAAGAAGTCACCCTGTTTCTGGCCCTGATGAGCAACGCCATGACCCGCCAACCGGGATGGGTGGAGCAGACCGCTGGAAAGCTCGAAGGGATTTTTTCTCAGCGTCCCCAGGAACTGTTGAAAGTCACGGCTGCGATCTATGTTGATGCGGAACGGCAGCGGCTGACCGCGCTGGGGCAACCCGTCACCATTGAAAATATTCTTCCGGCAACCAGCAGCAATGTTCAGACCGCTGCCGAAGCGGAACCAGCCATCAGGTGAACAGGAGGCTGACGGATGCTTTTTTTCCCTGTTTCCATTCACTCATGATGCATGGCACACATTCCGCGAAGTGTGGCGTTCTTCAAGAAGCGGGGTGAAAAATAGGCCACCCGTTCATAGGGAATGGAAACGGAGACCTGGCAGATATCCCGGGGCCGGGAAGCGGACAACTGGTTCTGGGGGTTCTGATTCCCCGGTCCGGGTGTCACCGCAATCTCGACAGTCACATCATCGGGACTGATTCCGCTCACCGTCTTCACCAGAAAATTCTTGACGTCGTCGGTAATGGTACTGTTCGTCGATCCGTCCAGAATGGCTGCCCGAGCCCCATATCGGGCTGCGTTCGTTGTCAATTGTCCCACCATCATGGCCCGGCCGAATTCCAGGATCCCCCAGAGGACGACCAGGAAGACCGGCATCACGATGGCGGTTTCCACCAGCACCGCTCCCAGGCGGTCATTCCGGCCATTTCGAGCATGGTGGTGTCGCATTATGAAACTCCTCTGATTCAAAAAACGGGACCCTTTGGCCATTCCGAAGTGATCCATGGCTCGTGCAAACCCGTCTCTGCCAACCTACAATACGATTCTGGACCAGCGTGCCGAATGTGCATGGTTGTGGGAAAAAGAGGACATGCTGGGGTGGAATTGTCCGGAAGAGTCAACCTGTAACGAGCCGTCGGCGCGGAAAACAGGGAATGGGGAGAGTGGAATGGCGGAGAAGACAATCTTCAAGCGGATCCTGGATCGGGAAATTCCAGCCACGATTGTTTATGAAGACGAACAGTGCGTCGCTTTTCAGGACATCGATCCCAAAGCTCCGGTGCATCTCCTGATTATTCCCCGAAAAGAAATTCGGTCGCTCAAAGACGTTGAGGAAACCGATGCACCGCTGCTGGGGCACTTATTGATGGTCTGCCGAAAAATGGCGGAGAAGTTTGGCCTGGAGAATGGATTCCGAACCGTCATCAATACAGGTGCTGATGGGGGACAGACAGTCGATCATCTGCATCTGCACCTGCTCGGCCAGCGAGCACTGGACTGGCCTCCGGGCTGATCGGAATCACAATGCCGAAAGAACAATGGAGGCCTGGAAAAGAGTCTTTGGGAAATCACGGCCACTTCAATCAAGCTCAGGAACGGTTCGGCAGATGAAGATCGAACAGCAATTCCGCACAGCGTGAGAGAAGATGCGTGGCGGCATAAATCATGGATGTGCTCAGCGTGGTCAGCACCATCAGCAGGCAAATCAGCAAGGTCGCGATAAAAATCCCGGTGAATGGCATGATTTCCTCCATGAAACTGCGGGAATGAAAATTCAACCCGACCTGAAGGAGTCAAGAACGAAGTGCGGGCCGTAGATCGCCTTGACATCCCTCAGGTCGGAACTCTGATGAACTTTTGTTTTGATCAGAGACTGATGGATAGAATCGCAAAGTGCGTGCCAGAGTTCCTGTTTTTGTGGTTCCCCGGGTCACAGACCGTCATTTTTCAGCAAATCTGAAGGAGCCTTCACCAAATGGCACTGCCTGAATCCTTGAAAATTTTGCTGGCACATGGCAATTCAACGACCAGCCTGATGCTTCGGAAGACATTGACCGATCTGGGAGCGGACGTCCTTCCCGACTGCCCTTCCTTCACGGATCTGATCAAAACAGCACTCGGGGCAAACCCGGATCTCATTGTCACTGGTGTGGAACTTCCCGGTGGAAATGCATTAAACGCCCTGATCGAAATCAGCCAGGTTCGGACAGTCCCCGCCATTATCATTACCCCGCAACGTTCGCTGGAAATTGTCGAGAAGGCTCTTCACGATCATGTGATGGCCTATCTGATGGAGCCGGTGAACCTGGCGGAGATCGAGCCGACGATCTTTCTGGTTCTCAAACGATTCGAACAATTTCAGGAATTGCGGCAGGAAGTCGAAAGCCTTCAACAGGCCCTGGCCAGCCGCAAAGAAATTGAACGGGCCAAGGGAATTCTGATGGCCCGTTACAAAGAAGGCGAAGACGCTGCCCATAAACGGTTACGCCGCCGAGCGACTGATGCCCGAATGAAGCTGGTCGATGCGGCCCGCGAAGTACTGGCGGAACAGGAAGCCGGGAAGTAATGCCCCCGCTGTCCATCTCCCATCTTCGCCAGCTTCCATAAAAATCATCCGTCAGTGCCGGATGATCCCAAACGTTGACGGTGCAATTCATAACAGAGGATCCCGGCAGCCACCGCAGCATTCAACGAACCGACATGCCCCGACAATGGGATACAGACCTGATGATCGCACAACGAAAGGAGCGGTTGGGGAATGCCGGTTCCTTCATTCCCGATGATCATGGCAGAGGCCCGTTGCAGATCGATTCCCGCTGGAGCGGATGTCCCCTTTTCCGTCGCTGCGAGTAATTGCAGCCCCTGCCGTCTTAATTGCCGGCAGGTGGCGGGCAGGTCGTCAACCGCGGCAATCTCCAGATAATTCACAGCTCCCGCTGAACTGCGGGCCACATGTGCTGAAACAGCAGCCTGTCCCTGACGGGGAACGAAAATCGCTTCAAGTCCGAACAGGTCTGCCGATCGGAGGATCGATCCGAAATTAAACGGATCCTGAATTCCCGCCAGTACCAGCACCGCACTGCGGGAATGCAACAATTGCAACGCTGTTTCTTCGCTCGCATACGGAAACGGGGGCATCTTCGCGATGAGTCCCTGATGGTCACGGGCTCCGCACAATCGGGCAATCTGATCTCCGGTCAATCCGCTTCCCGGAACGCTGTTTCTGTCGAGCAATTGTTCCAGTTCCGCCAGCGTTTCCGGCTCCAGCAAGGTCCGGTCAAGATGAACTTCCCAGGGCTGCCAGCGTCCGGCCCGCAAGATCTCCAGAACAACGTGTTTCCCCCAGATCCAGCATTTCTGATGGCTTCCCAACAAGGGAACCGCTCTGCTTTGACGTTTTTTCTTTCCGACCACAATATTCATCCCTGGAAAAGAACAGGACAACTCCCGGACTTTTGTGAACACACAATTTATCGCGTGATCGAACCGGCTCCCAGAGCGAATTCATCCCGTCATCCGCGATCTGCCACACGGAGACCAGCGATTCCTCAGATGAAACCCGGACTTCGCGGGCACGGGGAAAAGTCTCCTGTTCCCGGCTCGCTTCACATTGGAAAAACGAACCTGTTCCGGGCGGGAAATCACTTGCCGTTGTGGAAGTGTCCCATCAGAATAAAGTCATAAACCCAACGGGAATGGAATCGATGAGACGGCTGATCCCTTTTCGAAAACAAAGTCAATTGCCCTTGTACCTGCTGGAAGAAGAGCAGCAGGGACTCCGCGCAGCGGGTGGATTCAACGCCCAGCTGATCGATTTTCTACGGGATCATGTCCGGGCGGGGGTGACGACGAATCATCTCAACCAGTTGGCGGACGAATACACCCGGGACCACGGGCATCTGCCTGCCTGCCTGGGTTATAACGGATTCCCGAAATCGATCTGCACCAGCGTGAACGACGTGGTCTGTCACGGGATCCCCAACGACCAGGAACTGAAACCAGGAGACATCATCAATGTCGACTGCACGACCGTTGTGGACGGCTGGTATGGCGATTCTTCGGAAACGTTCCTGATTGAACCTGTCGCGGCCGCGGCCCGGGCCCTTGTCCAGGCCGCGTTTGACGCCATGTGGACGGGGATTCATGCCATTCAGCCATACAGTTCCGTTTTTGAAATCGGAGCTGCGATTGCCCGCTTCGGCCGGATCCATGGTTATGGAGTGGTGGAAAACTTTCAGGGACATGGAATCGGCCGGATGTTTCATCAGGATCCTGGAATTCCACACGTTCCCATCCGCAAAAACCGGCGTGATCTTCTCGTTCCTGGGGTCTCCTTCACAATCGAACCGATGTTGAACATGCATTCCGAAAAGACACAGGGGCCGTTGCCCGATGGATGGACCATTCTGACGGAAGATGGCAGCCTGTCCGCACAATTCGAACATCAGATTCTGATGACCGAGTCCGGCCCGGAAATCCTGACCCTGACGAAACGCGGCCCGACACCGGGATATCGTTTCTGAGGGTTATAGCGTTATATCGTGTCTGGGCCGTTCCGGCCCAATGGCCTGCCATTGCGGGGCAGGACTTTGTTGGCTTTCTGCGAATGGCCCGAACTCCGAATGAAGCCGTGACTGCACCGTCCTTACCCTCCGAGTCCGAACCCATCAACTCCTCTCCATCGCGGCCGCGCGTGGTGGCGGTGATGCCGGCGTACAATGCGGCCGCCACGCTCGAACGGACGCTGGCGGATATTCCCGCTGGCACCGTCGATGAAATCATCCTGGTCGACGATGGCAGCCGCGATGCAACCGCGGCACTTGCCCGCCAACTCGGACTCACGGTCATCGTTCACGAACAGAATCGGGGTTATGGGGGAAATCAAAAGACATGCTATCAGCAGGCACTCGCCAGCGGGGCCGATTACATCGTGATGATCCACCCCGATTATCAGTACGACAGCCGCGTGACCGGGGCAGCGGTGGAATTTCTCCGGCTGGGAATCTGCGATGTGATCCTCGGTTCGCGAATCCGCACTCGCCACGAAGCCTTGTCCGGCGGAATGCCCGGATGGAAATATATTGCCAATCGCTGCCTGACAACCATTGAAAACATTGCCCTGGGGCAGAACCTCGGCGATTTTCACAGCGGGTTTCGAGCCTATCGCCGCGAAGTCCTCGAAGCCGTTCCCTGGCAAGAGAACTCGGAAGACTTTGCCTTCGACAGCCAGTTTCTTGCGCAGGCTGTCTATTTCCGGTTCAAGCTGGGAGATGTTCCGGTTCCGGTCCGCTACTTCGACGAAGCATCAAGCATCAACTTTCGTCGCAGCGTCACTTATGGCCTGACAACGCTTTGGATCCTGATGCAGTTCTGGCTGCAAAAGCTGGGGCTGTGCCGCTTTGCCATCTTCCGCCGGGAAAATCAATCCGATTCGTGATTCATCACTGGCTCAGTCTTCCGACCCGCTGGGCGAACGGGGGCTTTCACCATGAAAAACGGAGCCACACCTACTGAAGTTCAAAATCCAGCGAGTTTTCGCCCGGTTGAATCTCCGCGGACAATGTGGAATCCGTATTGAAGCGTTCCGGTAAAAACTGAACTTCTTCGTCGACGATTGTCTCTTCCATCTGCATCGTTTTTCCGGTCTTGCGATAGCTGACGATTTCAATCCGGTTCTTTCCAACCGCCGCACCATGCTCAGCGGGAACCTTGTATTGGCCTGCTTGAATGCTGGCGAAGACCGGCTTGCCAGCAACCTGGCCGTCAATCACCTGCGTGTCCGGAATAAATCGGATCAGCCCTTTTTCCAGCGGTTCACCTTGATAAGTGACCATTCCCGAGACACCCGCGGGTTCATACTTCAGCGCGCCGCTTCCGCAACCTGCTGGAATCAGGCAGAGGAACATTCCCATCGTCCAGTACGTCAGGAAATCGCGAGAAAATATGAACGATTTATTCATCGGGCATCAAACCGGGATGGATCGGTGGAGGAATAAACGAGAGCGACATTAACGGGTCTGCAATCGTACTTCGGGAACATGCCAGGAGAACGTTGGCGAGGCCATTAGGCCAGTTTGGTCTTTGTTCTATCACGCTCGGGCTTAAATTCCCTGTGTTTCACCAGGATCTGCGTGACACATCATTTGCAACTCCGCCCTAGTATTCTCCCATCACATTTCCATCGCTTTTATTGCCGAGATTCTGCCAGGTCGGCAGATGAATATTTTCGGAAACAAACCGGACGCTGCCATCGCTCAGCAGAATCTGCACGCCTCCTTCATGCTGGCTTTCCGCATCGGCATTATAGCTGGACAAAGAATAGGTACAGGCATAAACGTCACGCAGCGAATTCGGGGGCAGCGTGGTCGTGTAAGCAAATGTTGCCCCCCGGTCGTTATACATGGTAAACCAGCTGGCGCCGCGGCTTTTGCTGGTCGTGGTGGAACTGCCGCCATAATGGGTATTCTTGGAACAGGTCAGAACTTCCGTGTATCCGTATGATTGATCATTCTCATAAGGCGTTCCCACCAGGCATTCGGAGATCATCATCGTATTCGATGTTCCGTCGGTAATATCCGCAAATCTCGTTTTGCTGTTGCTGTACAGGACGGATGTGCCATTATTTTTGCCTACTCCACCTCCGCCCCAGGCAGCTGCCTGGGCTGCGCTGCCCGAGCAGATCACATAATTCGTGGGACCATAGTTTGCGCTTGGACGCCTTCCCGGATCGCTGGGGCAACGATAAATCGGCAGATCGGCCCTGCTGACGCTGATATTCGAAGTCCCCGGTTCCTGGGAGTTATAACTGATGTTATTAAATAACGCGGATTGCTCAATAAATGGCAGAATCCTGGCTCCCCAGCCAATTCCGGTATAGTCCCAGTAGGAGGCGTTGGACGTGTCAAAGGTCAGCCCCATGGGGAACACGGAATGCGTGTCATAGTAGTTGTGCATTGCCAGTCCAATCTGTTTCAGACTGTTTTTACATTGGCTGCGGCGGGCAGCTTCCCGGGCCTGCTGGACAGCAGGCAGCAGAAGCGCGATCAGGACTGCAATAATTGCAATCACGACAAGAAGTTCGATCAACGTGAAACCTCGATGTCTCAAATGTTTCCGAGGAATTGCCTGGCTGGCTGAAACAAGGGGCATGTCCGATCTCCTGAAAAATGGCCAATGATCATAAGGGGGAAAGAAATGTCATTGAACTCCAATTCTGGATTCATTGCCTGATCCAATGGAGCAAAAAATAAAGGAAAAAAGAGGTTGAAAAAGAAACCCGAAAAATACGAAGATCGAAATTTTTTCTCTCTTTCCTCTCTTCTCTTTCCCCGTCACCTCGAACAACACTGCCAAACCGGGAAGAACCGAATTGGACAGATCGAACAAGTCGCAATGCGCACGCCAATAAGCTGCGGTCTTCGCTGGCGATCTTGTCGGGGTTGAGTGATGACGTCATTAATTTGATGTTAAGGACAAATAACAACGACTGCAAGATTCCGCAGTCGTTCATCAACGATCCATTGCAATGATTACGCCAGTCCGTGTGAGCGGCGCAGCAGCCATTCCACCGTCCAGGCTGCTCCGATCAATCCCCAAAGCCACCACTGAGGCCACATCGGTGTCCGGTGCATTATGGAAGGTCCTGTTTCGACGGGAAGTGCTTCGGCAAGCTGGATCAGCTGATCGGGAGATTTCAGCAATTCTCCGCCGGTAATGGCAGCGACTTCCTGCAGGAGTTCATGATTGACAGAGGTATTCTGCTGTTCGAACGGGTCATCGAGAACCTGTACTTCCAGCGATGTGCTGTCAATCTGCGTTCCATGGGAAATTCCTCCAGAGGGAGTTCCTTCATAGGCCGTTAATTCGATGCGAAATCCCTGGTCGCTGAGGCCGGCGGCCAGATGATCCGTAAGTTTCAGCGGCAGCAGATAGTCCAGAGTTTCAGGATTGACTGGAATTTCGAATTCTTCACCCCAGATAATCTTTGGTGATTGTTCCCCGCTGCTTCGGACAGCGGCCTCCGGCCAGCGGACGGGGGCGAACATGTCGTTGCCGATGGCTTCATAGGATTTTGGTTCGATCATTCCCCACAGGTGATACGTGGGCGTTGGCAGGGCGAGTTCATTATAGGCCACCGCATTTAATTGAATCGTTTCTCCGGGGCGATAAAACTGCTTGTCGACCCGGGCGACAAGCCGCCGGCGGCCGGCATAGGAATTTTCGCTGAGCCAGTAAATGATGTTTCTCCAGAACTTCGCGGCGTTTTTGCTGCTGGATTTTCCCCACTGGGTAAGAAAGGGATCTGCATCGGGAGAAGAGGTCTGCCAGGCCATGGCCATTGTCCGCCCCAATCCATCCTGTCCCGTGACCAGCATGGGATCCCATTCCTGAGTGGACGTGTCGATGGTTCCGCTTATGGGCTGGAGAACAGCGAGAATGTCCGCACCCGGCTTCGGACGTAGTCCCAGCGTGGCAAACGGCAGCGAGGGCATCTGCTCCAGCAGTTTCTGGTTGATGTCCCGCTCCGGAACAAGTTGCCAGACCGGATGCCCTTTTTGAAATTCCACCGGTCGGATGGATCGTTTTTCAGACGAATCCCAGCGGGCCTCCTCCAGAGTGACCGGCAGGACATCCGCCAGAGGAGTGCTTTTCCAGCCCCCGGCGGCAAAGCTGTCCGGACCACCGGTCATCAGGAGCCCTCCTCCACGCCGTTCCACCCAGTCCTTCAACCATTCCAGTTGTTGTTGAGTCAGCAGTTCCGCGGGAACATCGCTGAGGATGACGCAATCGAAGTCGGAAAGTTCCGCCCGGGTTCTGGGAAAGCTCGTGAGATTGCCGCGAACAAGTTTTGGTGACTGTTTGAGCGTCCGACCGTTTCGGACCAGAAGAATCGAATCGATATCATTGTCCTGCAGCAGCGCCGTTTGCAGGAGGACCTGGGGAGGAGACTGGGAATTGGCTCCGGCGGATTGCAGCATCCGGGCGAGTGATTGGCTGCCGTCGACATATAAGACTCTGATCTTCGGCCGTTCGATCCGAACTTCCATCGGCAGGATGTTATTCCGCCCGGTCAGCTCTTCCGGCATTTTGGCGATTCGGACTTCGAATTTGCGGTCTTGATCGTCGGAACGATACATCAATGGAACCGACTGGACCCCTCCTCGAAGAGAGATCGGAACCGAAGCGAGAATTTCTTCGGGTTGCTGATCCCGGGATGGGACGACGAGGGAGACTTCCGTTCGCTGGCCGGAATAACCGCTGCTGCGAAGAAAGACATGAACATCAACGTTCGCATATTTGCGGATGCGGGGAGGGGCCACCGCAGCCACAATGGCAATGTCTCCCTGGTTGGCTGTGACCGGGGGAGGATAAACGTGAATGGGAATACCCCGGCCCTGATAATGACGGGCAAGTTCCAGCACGGCATCGGGGGAACGAACCTGGCCATCGGAAAAGAGAACAATCCCCGCGGGAGGTCGGCGACCGAATCGACCCGTCAACTGGCGCAGGGCTTCCGCCAGACGGGTTTCGGAATCCGTCGGTTTGAGTTCCGGAAGTTTTTGGTTCGGAGAAAGCGCGGAAATGCGATGGCCAAAACGAAACGTTTGCAGGCTGGACTGGATATCGTCCGACAATTCCGCGCGGGCTAAGTCGATGGCCGTGGTTGCTTCCATCCAGCGGCTGCGATCGGCTCCCAGATCCATGCTCTTCGAAGAATCGAGCAGGAACAGCAGGTTTGGCCGCACCGGTTTGCCGAAGGTCTCCTCCACTCGCGTGGGACCAGCCAGGATGAACAGGAGTGCGGCAATCGAGATGAGACGAAGGATCCAGAATGACGCATGATGCCGACTGGCGGGAGAAGCTTTTCCCAACCAGATCCGCAGCACTCCCCAGGCGACAAACAGGCCCATCCCCAGCAGGACCAGCCCGCCCGCGGGAAAGGGAGGCTCGAATCGAAAATGCTTCCAGAAATCGTCCATGACAATGCGGTCTGCCGGGCGGAGTGATTATGGATTCGTGGAAAGGATTTGCAGATAAGAATTGACCAGCCGGGTATAGGCCGCCGGCACCGGTTCATCGTGATTGTGATGGAAATCCGCCAGGATCAACTCCAGGATCTGCTTCCGAAGTTCATCCGTCACCCGGGCGAGACTCTGGCCAAGCGGTCCGGGGGGCGTCATTTTCCCATCCGATTGCTGCCAGTCCCGGACCGTTGGTAACTGGTTTTCCCGGAGTTGCCGGGCGAGTTCCTCACGCGTTTTCCCAGCTGCTTTTTCGGTGGACAACTGAAAGATCAGTTCTCGGAGCTTCCGGTCCCATTCGCCGATTTCGTCGGGAGACTGTACCTGTTCCATGCTGCGAGTCATGTCGAGTGTGCGGGCTTCGAATTCCTTGAGCCGGGCCAGCCGGGGCGTCACCAGACGGCGAAACAGGCTGTCCAGCGCGGCGGCGGTCAATTCACTCCGTTCGCGCGTCTCCTCCAGTGCGCTCATGACTTCGGAAGAGATGGCTTGAGGAGAAGCCTCGACTTTCTCCGATGCTTCGCTGATGCGACGCATCGTTTCCATCACCTTCTGTTCTTCCGCCAGACGAGAGACATTCTCCGGGCCGGTCCCGGAATTGGGATCCTTGAACGTTGCCAGATCCTGGACGAGATTGGAAACGGTTTCCGCGCGAGAACGGAGTCGCTGAAGCCGGCTGACCAGTTCCGGCTGGTCCGAAGAGACGGTCTCTTTTCCGCCCCCAGACAGAACGCCAATGAGTTCCCGTTCCAACTGGGCGAGTTCGCCGGTCAGCAAGCTGGTTGCCGCAACTCGCTGGGAGAATTCGGCCGCGCTCAATGTTTCCACATGGGCAGCGAGTTCTTCGAACTTGTCGGCGGCGGTACGGGCCTGCATGGATGCGGCCTGAAAATTCCCAGATCCCAGAGAATTTGCCGCAATATCGGTCTGTTCGGCGGCGGCGTTCATCCGTGATTGCACCAGTTCATTCAAATCTTCAAACCGTTTTATCAACTTGAGGAGTTCGTGGGCATCGGTCGCAACGTCATATTGACGGTTTTCCAGGTCCACAATCCGAGATTGTTGTTTGTCCGCGACAGCAGAATCCATGGGCATGTCCGGATGATCGGAGATTCCGTCCGCCATTCGGGCGAGTTCTCGTTCTTCCCGGGCCAGACCGCGGAGCCGGGAGACCAGTCCCTGGGCGGATTGCATGTCCGATCGATCCCGGAACAACCGGGACTGCAACCGGGAGTTCGCGCGGCGATAGGACTGGCGGGCAAAAAGGCTTTGCTGGAGAAGCCGCCGCAGCTGATTGCGGCCTTCCACCAGATACTGTTGGGCGTCCTTTTCCTGAATGGCAGCGGTCTCAAAATTTCCCAGCGAAAGAGAATCGATCGCGGCCAGCATCGATGCTTCCGCCCGGTAAAGGGTATCGATCTCTTCCTGAGCAGCGAATTCCAGCGTGTAATCCGCCAACTCCCGGGTGAGTGCGGCCAGCAGCCCCTGTTCCTGGACGAGTTCGTCAATCGCGTTGATTTCCCGCGGTTTCCGGTTCTTTTCACGGTCCTGGAGTTTCATCGTCCGGTTGAGGATCTGCCGTTCGCGACGGATCAGCTCGTCGAGCGCCGTGGGCAGGCGGCCTCGTGCGTTTCCGCCGTCTCCCCGCAACGACTGTCCGGTCCGTTGATCATATTCAACGCGAAACGGACGGATATCAATGAATCGCAAGTCGGACCGCGTTCGCTGCGGCTGGCCCGGAAAATTATCTTCGGCAAAAGCATAGTATGTGACGGCGTCTTTTTGTGTCAGTTCGAAGTATTCCAGCGGCAGCACACGTTCCAGTTGAGCCCGGGTGCGGGGCGTAAGATGACCGGTCTGCTGGGCTTCCGCAGCGGCGTTTGCCGCTTGAACAAAATCTTCTTCAAGCAAGGTATGCTCTTCCAGGTTGTTGACCTGAAAGACAATCCCGGCACGGGTCAGGCCGAAGTCGTCACTGGCATGAATCTGCATCAACACTTCCGCCAGCGTGTGAACTTCGGAATTTGTATCCGGTTCCTGAAAGGAAACTTCCGGTGGCCGATCCGGATGGACCCGGACACGAAACCGCTTTTCGGGTAAAGTGGTCCCTTCCGGAGACCGGGCGGAAAGTGTCCAGGTTAAGTCATGTGCCAGCGGCAACCGCCAGGTCACGAACGCTCCGTCAATCTGTGCGGCTTGCGTCCAATGGCGTTTTTCTCCGGGCTCGAGATCACCAATGCGGGAGAGCTCGATGGAAGCGGTCGCGGGTGAACGGTCGAGTTCCATGGAAAACATGGCGGTGCTGCCGATCAGTCCGCTCATGTTTCCATCAGAGAAACTCCGGTCCGCCTGACCGGTATAGGCGGGATGTTGCAGCGTTGCCCGGACCTGTTTGAGATGCAGTGGGTAACGAATTCCAATGTGATAAACCGGACTGGCCACCGGGCCGGCAACAATTCGGTATTCCAACGGGCCTTCAACGCTGGGCAATTGGATGTTGTAGGACCAGGTGCGGGGAGAAGGCTGGTTTTCCGGGGACTCAATAGTATCGATGGTCCAGCCGTTCTCACTTCCCGTGCTCCGCCACTGAAGTTGCGATTGATCTCTCCGGCGGCCATGCAATTGAAACTTGATCGGCAAGGAATCTCCTTGAACAAGGTCCACATTGCCGGGCTGAACCAGAATCGTGGTATAGGGGATGTCCGATCCCATGGCCCGGGAAAGAGCTGTTCGCCATTCCCAGTTCATCGCGGCACTCACGCCGATCATCAGTCCCGTCACCATCAGGACTCCCCCGACAATCCCCAATAAGCGATAGGGGATGACGCGTTGAAAATCGAGCGTTGCAGTCTGCTCCTCAACTTGCCGTGATAACGCTGAGATCAGCGAGGGAGCGATGCCCGATGAAGAACATTTTTCAACAGGGTCCGGTTCATTTGGAATCGAACTGCTTCTTCGGGGCTTGTCCCGGTCCCAGGGGAATTCCAGGACTGTTCGGATGCGCTGTCCCAGTTCAGGAAAGGATTTCTCAACCCGCCCCGCGACGGCAATCAGATTCCAGCGGCGAAAAACAAGAACGCATCGCCACAGACAAACCACCAGAATCGTTCCCGCCGCGCCCCAGGCCAACAGCTTCCGAAGCGAGACAGGAAGTTCCCAGGCATCGTCAGCAATTGCCAGCAGCACGACGATACCTGACAAAGCGAGCAAGCCACACGAAATGACAATCGTACAATGCACTCCTCGCAACCAGGCTTGCGTGCGGCTGATTCGATGCCGAAGAGACTGCTGGGCATTGCTCATGTGATTCCTCCCCGCGGTGCTTTCCATCAAGCGACCGTACGGTTGCTCATAAACCATTCCAGACACAAAATTCCCAGGAGCATTCCCGCGCACCAGGGCCAGATTTCGTCCCGGCGGGATTCCACCCCCACACCTGCCACCGGGATTTCTGTTGAGTTCGTCAATAGTGATCCAGACTCGGAATCGGAAAGAATGAAACCGAAGCGTTCCGCCAGTTCTTCTTTGGAACAGCGTTCCGTCTCCGATTCCCGTTCATTGGGATTGAAGACATGCCAGCGCCCATTGTGCTCGAGAATGCCTGCATGGGGTTCGCCCATGTCTGGTCCCAGAGCAACGTCCCATTCGTCCAGACGATGGAGTTGAAGCGGGCCTCCGCCGGTGAGATGGGCCAGGTCTCCCAGCATCTGATGCACCAGCGGAAGAAACAGGCGGCTGCGGGTCCAGTTTCCCCAGGATGGATCGCAACCTGACAGGAACCATAAGACGCGGCCCCGTCCGAGAGACTGATCGGTCAGGGCGGGATCACCGGTGGAATAGCGGGCCAGAATCCGCGTTTGCGATGCAGGATTCACTTTCAGATACGCTGAAAAACGGAGCCGTTGCAAGTCGCCCGATTGCGGATCATGGAACGGAGCCAGCAGATCGTTTCGAATTTCCCAGGTCTCCCAGCGAAACGGAAGTTCCATAGTCCTGACAATCTCCGGCATCGTCCCTGGAGCCAGTCCCGCTGTCTGAAGCGACTCATATTGTTCGGGAGTCGTCCTGTTTCCTGGGATGATCAGGAGCCCTCCCCCTTTCTGAACAAAATCCGCCAACGATTTCGCATCCTCTTCTTGAAGGGGCCCGATATTGGACAGGACAACCAGATCGGTCTCATTCAGCGCGGGAAGGGCTCCCTCCTGGAGAGCGAGTGTCTGCTGAATGATAAACGGGCTTTCGGAAGACGTTTCGCCCGGCCGGGCCAGACTGATCGCCCGTTCCAGGAAAAAGGATTCCGAAATGGATGTGGAGGATTTTCCGGTGCCGTCGATCAGTAATACGCGCTGTTGCCGGGCCGACAGCAGGGCGATTGCAAAATTATTATCAAACGGCAGCTCATCGTCGACGTCGACACTCACGGCTCCTTCCCAGAGTCCCGGATCCAGTGCTGGAATCGTGAATTCCAGTTCTGCCGGTTGCCCGGGAGACAGGCTGACTTTTTCTTCGCGGAGAATGGATCGGGATTTCTGTTTGAGGCGCAACAGAACGGAAATATCTTCGAGGGTAAACGATCCATGGTTGAAGAGAGTCACCCCGATGGTCGTTCCCTCGCCGGGAAGCAGCCGTAACTTGGCGGGAACAACCTGCATGACCGCGACATTGCTGATTCCTTCCCGTCCGAAGTCCTCAAGATGAACATGGGCCGATTCGGGAAAGACCGTCTCTTCAGACCAGTCGAGACCGGACCGCTGAAGATCGGTGAGCAGATACACATCCTGCCGGGGCGCGTTCGATTTCAGGCACAGTTCCCGCGCAGCCGCCAGGGCGGTCCCATAACTCGTGGCCGAGGACAGATGCGACGGAGTCTGCAACCGGTCCATTGCTGTTTCAAGGGATTCCGAAGGCGGCCGGGAGGCGGAATGGATTTCCGTGTCGAAGAAGAGAATCCGGAATTCCGATTCTCCGCTTTGAGCCTTGACCAGATCCTTCACTCGAGCCAGGGCCTGATCGATCAGTCGGTGTCCTTCCGATGTGAGTGACATGCTGGCGGACTGGTCGATCAGAAAAATGGTGAGCCGGTTTGTTCGATCTGCCTGCTGAGCCAGCAGAAACGGACGGGCAAACAGGAACGCCAGCAGACTCACGCAGCCTAGCCGCAGCGCCAGCAGCAGCCAACGTTTGACTTTCCTTTTCCGGGCGGTTTCCTGAAGCAGTTCCGAAAGAAAACGAATCGTTCCCAGGGAAACCGGACGGGTCTGCCGGCCATGGATCAGATGAATGATCACGGGAACCGCCAGCCCAGCCAGGGCAATCAGAAATGTTGATTGCACAAAATCCATCGGTTGAAAAATCCTTGTTAACCAGCGACTTTTGCCCGCTGAACGAGATAGTCGAGCAGTGCCCTGTCGAGGGGTTGGTTGGTCGTCAGTTCAACGCGGTCAATGCCGCGTGTCAGGCATTCCTCTTCCAGTTCGTCACACCACCGGCGGACCCGCGCCTGATAGGCGTCTCGGATCCCTTCGGCATCGGTTGGAATTTCGTCTCCGGTTTCCAGATCCTGCACACGAATCCGGCCTTCCAGCGCCAGCGTTCGTTCCCAGAGATCCCAGATGTGAAAGATCAGGATTTCGTGGTTGCGGAATTTCAGTTGTTCGAGTCCCCGGACAATTTCGGATAGATCGCCAAAGAGATCGCTGATAATGACGACGAGTCCGCGGTGCCGGCAAAGTTCCGCGCACTGGCGAAGGGCCCGCCCCACATCAGAGACCTGGCTGGCGGAAGTCACATGGATCAGCCGGAGAATTTCCTCCAATTGCTGGGGGCGGGCCTTGGAATCAAGATGAGCAATCACTTCATCGGCAAACAGCGAAATCCCGGCAGCGTCCCGCTGTTTGAGCGCCAGATGTGCCAGGGCGGCCGCCAGGGCCGATCCGTATCCCAGCTTGCTGATGCCGGTATTGGCACACGTCATCGACCGGCTGACGTCGAGCAGGATGTAAAGGTCCAGATTTGTTTCCGCGTCAAATTCCTTGACGTACAGACGTTTCTGCCGGGCATACAACTTCCAGTTCACATGTCGGATATCGTCTCCCGGAACGTATTCGCGATGCGAGGCAAACTCCACGGAATATCCAATGAACGGGCTCCGGTGCAGCCCCTGCATGAATCCTTCCACAATCCCCTTGGCCCGTAACTCGATGGAATCGAGCCGGGAAAAGAAGACAGGATCGACCAACTGGCGGGACACGGAATTCAACATCAACAAACCTGCTGGAAAACGTGATGCGGTCTTATCGGGACTGACATTTGCCTCCTGTCGGCGTTGCACAAAAAGTGTCGGATCCGCTGGACGGACCATCCACAATTCACAGTGGTCCGCACAGCGGACCTGTTTATGTGCACTGCCTCGACGTTTTGTGCAAAGCCCTCCCGCCTCCTGGTTTTTCATTGATCCCGGGAAATATGAAAATACCCCCAACGGACGTGATGGCCGGTCATTTCGTTCTGAAGGTCGGTCCAGACATCCTCTCCTTTGTGTTGCAATTTCAGCCCGCCATAGGACATCCGGACGGGAGCATAGGTCCATTCGAGTTTCCCCTCTTTTCCGGGAGCAATGCGCAAGACCAGGCTGCCATCGGGATTCGTTGAGACCGCTTCCCCAAAAACAGCCCCCCGAGTCAGCTTCGTGGCGGGATCGATGTTTTCCACGAGCGGCCTGGGAAGCAGGCGCAATTCTTCCAGCCCTTTGCGGAGCTTCTCAAAAGCGATGAATTCCCGCGAGAGCATCCGCATCTGAAACTGCCGGCCCCGATCATCCGACTCAGGCGGGACCGGGGCTCCGGGAACCGGCTGAAATTGCAGCGGTTCGAGAATGTAAGGCGTTTTCTGATATTCCCAGTTCATCCGGATCTTGAACGGGGAAAGATTCGAAAAGCAGAACATCCATAAGCTGCGGCCATTTGGAATGTATTGCTCCACTTTCATCATTGCAATCGGTTCACCTTCGTGCTTCCACGCCCAGATGGAGGAACTGTCCAGCGCGCGGGAGAGATCGCCATAAGTCAAAACCGGTTCGGGAAGCGCTTCCGCAACGGCAGCCGGAGTCCCGTCTTCATTGAGGACCTCGACTTTTGTCTGGGAAATAAAGAGCCGGGCCTGCTTCATAAGCGCGGAGTCTTCTCCCTTGTCGGCTTCTTTTTCGACTCCTGTTTCTCCGTTCTTTGTTGCCGGCTCATCTGCCTGGAGGGGAAATCCAGCCAGTCCCTGTCCCAACAGAATGATTCCGGCGGACAGAAAAATACGCGAGGAGTCCAACGGGGGCATTTTCAACCGAAACATTTTCAACGGAGGTCTCCGATGTTGACAGGAAAAAGTTTGACCTTGAAATGGATTTAATTGCGAGGAGTCTCTGTTGGAACGGTCTCCAGCAACCGTTTTGTCAATGTGTCGCTGTCAATCTGGTCGGCGCGGGCATGAAAGTTCAGGATCAGCCGATGACGCAGGACGGGGGCTGCCATTGCCTGGATATCATTGAAATCAACGTGATAGCGGCCCGCCAGAATTGCCCGGGCTTTGGCCCCCAATACCAGAAACTGGGAGGCCCGTGGGCTGGCTCCATAGGCGATGTACTTATGGATCCCCGGCATCTCCACCGATTCTCCCGGGCGCGTCGCGACAACCAACCGCGCCGCAAACCGCACCACGTCTTCCGCAATCGGAACACCCCGAACGAGCTTCTGCAAACGTAACAGTTCCGCTGGCTTGAGGACGGCCTGGGGATCGGCGGTGAGCAGGCTGGTCGTTCCCTGAATAATGGCGACTTCATCGTCCACGCTGGGATATTTCACCCGTAAATTGAACATAAACCGGTCCAGCTGCGCTTCTGGAAGTGGATAGGTCCCTTCCATTTCAATCGGGTTCTGCGTCGCCACGACAAAAAATGGGGGAGGCAGCGGATACGTTTTGCGTCCGATGGAAACTTCCCTTTCCTGCATCGCCTGCAACAGCGCCGCCTGCGTTTTCGGAGGGGTCCGGTTGATTTCATCCGCCAGAAGAAAATTGGTGAACAGCGGACCAGGAATGAATTCCACCCGATGTTTGCCGGAAGCCTGATCCTCTTCCAGGATATCAGTTCCGGTAATGTCCGAAGGCATCAGGTCCGGCGTGAACTGCACCCGTTTGAAATCAAGCTCCAGCGTCCGGGCAAGGGACCGGGCCATCAGTGTTTTGCCCAGTCCGGGCACTCCCTGTAAGAGAACGTGTCCCTGGCACAGAAGGCCGATCAGCAGGAAATCGAGGATCTCTTCCTGGCCGACGACAACTCTGGATATTTCCTGTTTCAGTTGAGTGCGAGCACTCTGGAGCCGGTGGACAGCCGAGACGTCATTCTCCGTCTCTGTTTCCGCGGACGGACGTTGGGAAATCTCAGCCGGGCGGGCGGAATCATTCATAGGGAGAGCTTTCCTGAGTTGTCGGTGTCATGGCAATGGCTGTGAAAGGGATCAGCGTTCCGCGTTCAGGGCTTCGTTCTTTGCGGATGGTGACGCTGAATGTTCGACGCGACGTTCATACTCACGGGCTTCTTCCCAACTGATCAATCCGTCGCCATCGACATCCATGTCGCGGGCAATAGCGAAGGAATAGAGAAACTCTGGAGGATACAGGGGATTGTCCGGCAGATAGGTGAGGTCCCCATCGCGGTTCCGGTCGATCGCCTGAAACCACGCGGGACCAATCGGATCCCGTTCCAGAAAAGAAATTCCCTGCGTCTCCATCCGTGATGTCGCTCCGAAAATCTGGTAACTTCCCCGGACGAATTCCACGAAATAATTTCGTCCCATCTCCTCAGGGCCAATTCCATTTCCAGGCTTCTGTTCGTATGTTTCCAGTGTCTGTTGCAGGTGATTCACCTCGCGCGTGGAGATGCGACCATCCCCATTCCGGTCCAGCATCTGAAAATATCCTGGTCCCAGGTCATGAATGTTGATGTGGCAGGTGGTGGCAGCCGGTTCACAGACTGCCTGGACATACGCCTCCATCTCTTCGGCATACAGCATTCCGTCCCGATTGGCATCCATTGCCTGAAACCAGATTCGTTCAAAGGGGGCGTTCCCGATAATCTCCTTCCGATCGAGATAACCATTGGTATCCCCATCCAGCAGATTGAACCGCTGCCGGGCATTGGCGAGGGCCTGTTGAACCGGATCGAGCCGGCGAAACACAAAAGAAACGGAAGTTTTTCCCAGAGTGAGCTGGATGCGATCCGCGCGGGGCAACGTGTACGTGAGCCCCGCCGAAGCGGACAGCACCTGCAACGGAGGTGAAGAGGCAGAATCGGTTCCCCCCAGTTCGATCTGCAATTCCATCGCGATTGGCAGGCGATGCAGCCCATGCAGTTCACGCGGGCTGATTCGGCCATCGTGATCATCGTCGAGCGGTTGAACCAGATCCACTCCTCCCAGTTCTTCCGCAGTCAGAAACCGGTCATGGTTCCTGTCGTAAAGCCGCAGAAGTTCTCCGGACAGCCGTACATCTCCCACATCCCGCAACAATGTCGCCAGCCGCGATTTGGGAAGTTCTTCGCTGAGGAGACCTCGAGGCAGGGGAGCGGCCACGTCCGGCGCGGGAGCAGGAGCAAACTCGTTGAAACCGACGCACTGATCCCGATCCTGATCAAGAATGGAAATTCTCTGGAATGCACTCAGGATTTCTTCGTGCTCGATTCGCCCCGAACGATTCGCGTCGAGAACTTCGAAAACATTCCAATCTTCTTTTGCAGCGGCATCGTCCTGCCGGTAGCTGATGATTTCTCCAAAACGAAGCAGGTCCTGTTCGACCGCCCGCCGCGATACCGTTCGCGACTCCTCAAGCGACTTGAGAAACGCATTCCCGACTTCTTTCTTTCCGAATCGGTGCAACGGAGACCGTTGCCATTCCATCATCGATACGGTTCCATCCCGATCCTGATCGAGCCGGTGCATCAGATCGGAAACGAAATCCTGACGCCGCCGCGACAAGGACTGGCCGTTCAGTGTCAAATGGAAGCGAAAATGAACGAGCCCTTCTTCCAGGAGCAGAATGGCATCCCGTGCATCGCCTGCCCCCGGTTCCGCACCGGACAACGGGAAAGCGGCCAGCCCGCAAACGAGAATCAGGATCCCCCGGAATAAGTTCATGACGTGAAAAGGTCAACAAGGGCAAACGGGACGTCAATCACGGACAATGGAAATGAAACTCATGACAACCAGGAAATCATCTCCATGACCGGCTTTGCATGGCCATCGACAATGGCAATCGGGCGTCCCTCGGGAGTCATATTTTCGCGGGCAGGATCAATCTTCAGTGCTGCGCAAATGGTGGCATACAATTCCGGAACAGTGACGGGGCGATCCACAACCTGCATTCCGTCCGTTCCGGTATTTCCCACGACCTGTCCCCCGCGAATTCCCCCGCCGCCGAGTACGGCACTCCAGGCGAGAGGAAAATGATCGCGTCCGGCATTCTCATTGATGACCGGCGTTCGACCGAATTCCCCCATCCAGATGATCAGTGTCGATTCCAGCATCCCCCGCTCCCGAAGATCGTTCATGAGCGTGGCCCAGGCCGGATCGAGGACCGCACACAGATCCTTGACCTGGCTGGCATTGTTCTGATGAGTATCCCAGCCCAACTGGCTGTTATTCGTTCCGGACAATGTGACTTCAACAAAAGAGACTCCGCGCTCGACCAGTCGGCGGGCGAGCAGGCATCCCTGGCCAAACCGGTTCCGACCGTAAGCATCCCGAAGCAAGTCCGGTTCCTGGTCCAGGCGAAACGCGGACCGGGCTTCCGTACGCACCATCCGCATGGCCCGTTCATAATTGGCGGCATGGATTTCCAGGGCTTCTCCCGCATGGTGCCGGCGAAAGTCATTTTGCATCGACTGCAACAGGCGAAACCGTTCTTCCATGGTCGTGGAATCCGTCCCGGAAGGGGGACGCAGATTTTCGATGGTGAGGTTGGCCCGGGCCGCCGGATCATTGCTCTGACCGGAAACGGTTAATGGGGCGTAATTCGGACCAAGAAATCCAGATCCCAGCCGGGCAGGGCGAAATGGGGAAATGCTGACAAAGCGGGGAAGATCCTGCTCGGCGGTGCCGAGTTCTTTCGCCAGCAACGATCCCAGCACCGGATAGTTCACCGCTTCGCCTCGCGGACGATACCCGGTCAGCATCAATTGTGTTCCCCGCTGATGGTCCCCTTCAGAAGAGGTGAGGCTGCGGATAATGGCTAGATGCTGCATCTGCCGGGCAACGCCTGGAAGGTTTTCGCTGATCTGAATGTCCGGGACTGACGTGGAGATCGGTTTGACCGGCCCCCCGTTGGCGTGATCAGGCTTCAAATCGAAGGTGTCCGTCTGTGCCGGTCCGCCCGACATCCACAGGAGAATGCAGGCTTGGGGAGTGGGTTGAGCCGAAGCGGCCCATGCCAGTCGGGGAAGCCAGCCGGAAAAAGAAACGCCCAGTGTTCCAGCCAGGCTGAATTGCAGAAAGTCACGACGGTCGAATCCGCTTTGAAACGGTGCCATGTGTTTCTCCCGTCCGGTCTCGCTGCATGATGGAAAGGTCTGGGATCAAACGGGGCGAATCCGCAATGCAGACCATTCACGGACCACCCGTAGTTCATTGCGGTCCGCACAGCGGCCCCGCCTTTTGTTAATCAATGGACTCAGGGACAAAGGACGAATTCCGGGCTATTGACCAGCGCCCATAACAGGTCTCCAAAGAGACTCCTCCGGTCGTTTTCGGACGAACGTTTCTCCAGTTCGTCCAGAAGGTGGTTTCGTTCCATAGCATTCGGTTTCCGGCTCAGGGTCGCCAGATACAGAATTTCAATCCGTTCGGCATTCGTCAGAAACGGGGCATCGAGAATTCCCCGCAACGTATGGCTCTGTTCCAGATCGGTCGCCCGCTTCAGTAAAGAGCCGTTCATGAGGAGCAGCGTCTGTGGAATCCCGGCATGATATTCTTCCGGAGAACGCCCGCTGGTTTCGCTCAATCGTTGGACCAGTTGATCCATTTCGCCGTTATGCCGGGCTGCGTCTGACAGGGAACTGGAGACGGGAAGCGACAGGGCCTGTTCCAGGGAAGCAAACATCTGTTCGGGAGCCAGCGCCTTGAGGGGGCGGGTTCCTTTTCGCAAATCAGCGATTTCCAGGGAAGACGTCCACGATCCGCATTGATACGGTTCACTCCGGCAGATGGCGGAAACCAGCTCGCGTAAATCGAAATGGGAAGCGGCAAACTGCCGGCCAAAATCATCGACCAGCGCTCGGGTGTCATCGGATTCCAGATCGAGATCGTCCACTGCTGCCACGAGTCCCCGCCCCAGCAAGGCCTGCCAGATCCGGTTCACCGCATTCGCGGAAAATGTGGGGTGCTCGGCAGCCGTCATCCAGTCCGCCAGGAGTTCCCGAGGCCGCTTCTTCGAAGTGAGGGTGACGGGCTCATCGGTCCATAAGACTTTTGCGGGATAAGTCACTCCCTCATAAGCAATGATTCCCTGGGAGTCATCATCGTTTAAGATTTCATCCGCCACGGTCATCGTGTCAACAACTCGAATCCTTCCCAGCTTCAATCCGCTGAAAAACGCAGCCATTCCCCAGAAATCGCTTTGTTTCCAGTCGGTGAACGGGTGATGATGGCATTGGGCACATCCGATTCGGATTCCCAGAAACGCTCGCGAAAACTCCGTGGCTTCCGCTTCCGGTGTTCCGCCGGCGGCCAGGTAAAACGGTAATTCGCCACTTGCTTTTTCTCCACGAGCCGTCAGTAACTGACGCACCAACTGATCGTACGAAACATTTTTGACAAGCTGGTCCCGAAACCAGGCTTCCAGTTCCGGGCCGCGCCCTGCTCCCGATGCTCCCGGCGGCAATAGGACCCTCCGCCAGACTCGAGCCAGATGTTCCGCCGCGAGTAGACTCATTCGCGATGAATCTTTCGGATCGCGCAACAGCCGTTCCACCAGCCGTCCCCTCTTCTCGGGCGAAGTATCCGCTTCGAACTCCCGAATTTCGGCAATGCTGGGAATGCGTCCAAGGATGTCTAATGAAACCCGGCGGAGATAAGTGAAATCGTCACAGAATTGCGGAGTGACCTGCTGTTCGTTCCAAAAATGATGAAAGCGATCGTTAATCCAGTCCGCAAGATCCGCCGGCCCGTCCGACGAAACAACAGACGATGGCTGAAGGGGCTCATGACTGACAATTTGAGCACCAGAAAGAGAAACGCTGACTGGAACGTCATCAGCCGCTAAGCAACAGGTTCCCCACACACTCCCCATCGCGCCGACAATCAGCGATGACATCCGCGCGGTAATCGGAAGATTCCGCATCAATGGCCTCAAGGAAATAATGTGATGCGTGAAGAGATTACGCTAATGTGACATTCTTTACAGATAAAGTCAATCTTGCTGTTCTCCCGGTCATCACAGGTTCCGTAAAGCTGGATCGTTTCTATTTCTCGCCCCGGGGACGTTGCACAAAAAAATGAAAGATTCCCGAATTCCGCCCATCGCGCTTGACAGGAAGAGCGGAACGCAAGAAACATCACTTCCGTCTGCCCGATGTGAATTGACACGTTGTCTCTCTCGCTTCCTGCAATTGCATTCCACGCGGACTCTCCAATGGCCATGTCTCTTCAGCGATTGAACTCCGTTTTCACCAGCGGACTTCTGCTTTGTTTCCTTCTCTCTGTGGTTCGTGGTGCCTGCGCGGATGAGGGAGTCCGCAGAGCGTTAATCATTTGTGGTCATCCAGGGAATGCCGAATATCGCACTGTTTTTGTCGAGAACATCAATCGGATCCGCACCGCTCTGACAACAACCTGGACGTTTTCGGACGAGGCCATTCAGATTCTGTTCGGGACCGTTGCGATGCAGCAGGATGGAGAACCTGTTCCGGATCATTCTGATCGTCCCGCGACTCTGGATGATCTCCGCGCCATCGTTAAGGACGTGCAGCAGACACTGAAACCAGAAGACTCGTTATGGATAATGATTATTGGACATGCTTATTTTGACGGACGCCATGCCTGGTTGAACTTAGCAGGCCCCGATCCGAATGAAACGGACCTCGGCCAGATCTTTCAGGATCTCCACTGCCGGGAATGCGTCTTCTGGCTGACGACATCCTTGAGCGGTCGTTTTGTCCGCCCGCTGGCCAGAACCGGCCGGGTGATCATTTCCGCGACTGATGTGAGTGGGGAATCGGAATCGACGTTATTCCCCACGGCCCTGGAAAGAATTTTGTCCCATCCTCCAAAACGGAGTGAGTTCGATATCGATCAAAGCGGAGACCTGAGCCTGCTCGATCTCTATCTCGCCATCTACCGGGACGTGGCCCAGCAATATCTTCAGAAAAATATCCTGCTGACCGAACATGCCCAGTTGGAAGACAACGGCGACGGCCGGGGACGCGAAGTTCAGCAATATTATTTTCCGGAAGAACTGGGAGGGCGACTTCGTCCGGGAGCTAAACCGGTCATTCGTCAAGGCGAAGTGGACGGAGCCCGGGCTGCTGGGATTCGACTGAACTTTTCGGAGAAGGAATGAAAATTCGGGTTGAGCCGAATGGCTTTCAAATTCAGGCAGACCCCGGCAGAACACCACGTCCTTATTCTTCCTCCGACTTTCCGGAAGAAACCGCGGGAAATTTCACGGTCAGCTGCGGATACTTCTTGTGCATGAATTCCAGGGCCAGCCAGGTATGGCAGTGCCTCACATCCGGGTTTTTCCGTGTCGGACAGTTGCATCCAAGATAAACATCCTTGTCTGTCGCCAGCTTCGCGAGTTCATCAAAAGGAGCCTGATCATCCCGAAAGCGTTCGTCCAGCAACTTTTGATAGGCGTTTTTGAACTCTTTCCAGTCCGCGGCGGTATCGACCAGGAATTCATCAACCATCTCCTGCGTGGGGCGGAGAATGTGATGCGTTCGCCATCGGGCATCCTGCAGGATCCCCTCCGGCAAAGGCCCCATTTCCGGGGAACGGTGACGAGACATCTGGTATCGCGACAGCATCATTCTCCTCACTTTCCAGAACTTGCCGCCTGGTTGAGTACCACTCAACGGAAGTTGGGCCTGTCAGGCGAGAACCTCTGAAATGACTTCGCCCGCCACATCGGTCAGCCGAAAATCCCGCCCTTGAAACCGGTACGTCAACTGTTCGTGATTGTATCCCAGCAGATGCAGAATCGTGGCGTGAAGATCATGCACATGAACATTCCCTTCAGTGACGCTGAAGCCGAGATCATCGGTTGCTCCGTGAATGCGTCCCGAAGCAACTCCGCCACCCGCCATCCACATGGTGAACGCATCAATATGATGGTCGCGTCCCGTTGTCCCCCGGGCTTCTCCCATGGGAGTCCGTCCGAATTCGCCTCCCCAGATCACCAGTGTTTCATCGAGAAGGCCCCGGCGTTTCAGATCGAGCACCAGTCCCGCAGCGGCCTGGTCGACTTCACGGCAGCATTCTCCCAGGGCCTGCTCGAGATCAGCCCCTTTTCCTCCATGATGATCCCAGTCGGTGTGGTACAGCTGAACAAACCGGACTCCCCGTTCCACCAGCCGTCGCGCCAGCAGGCAGTTGTTGGCGAATGAGGGAGCCCCTGGAGTCGCTCCATAAAGTTCCAGCGTGTCCTGGGTCTCCTGCTTCATGTCCATCAGTTCCGGAGCACTGGACTGCATTCGGAACGCAGTTTCATAAGCATGAATTCGGGTGAAGGTCTCCGCATCGCGCGTTGTCAACTGGCGATGCACATTGAGTTGATTCACCATCTGCGTGAAATCATGCTGGGCCGCAGCGGAAATTCCCGGGGGATTCTCCAGATCGAGGATGGGCGGTCCTTGCGAGCGTAATGGAACTCCCTGGTACGAGGTGGGAAGAAATCCACTGGACCACAAGGCTGCCCCTCCCCGCGGTCCCCGCGGCCCCGATTGCAGAACGACGAATCCCGGCAGGTTGCTCGATTCACTTCCCAGTCCGTATGTCGTCCACGCCCCCAGGCTGGGACGCCCCGGATTTTGCGAACCGGTATTCATAAAAAATTTGGCGGGACCGTGGTTGAAAACATCCGTTGAAACGCCCCGTAACCAGCAGACATCGTCCACGATCTTCCGATGAAATGGGAGCAACGGGCTGAGCGTCATGCCGCACTCTCCATACCGTGCGAATGACTGCCGCCCTCCCAGAAGTTTGGCGTCCGGTTTCAGGAATGCAAACCGCCTCCCTTTCGTAAAACTCTCCGGCGGAGCCTGCCCGTGATACTTCTGCAATAAGGGTTTCTCTTCGAACAGTTCCAGTTGACTGGGGCCGCCCGCCATGAACAGAAAGATCACGTTCTTGGCGGTGCCGGGAAATTGTCCGGGATGGGCCGCCATGGGAGAACGCCCTCCCGCAGCCCGGGCATCCGCCTGGAGCAATGTCGCCAGTGAAATCGCCCCCAGACCAATGGGACACGTTTCCAGAAAATAACGCCGGGACATTTCTCGACCGGCAACGGATAAATCGAACGGAACGGACATCTCCGGAACTCCTCCAACGACTCTCTTAATTCCGTGTCACGAATTCATCGGTGTTCATCAGCACCCGCGCCAGACTGATCCAGGCCGCGAATTCCGCCTCATCCACGCCTGCCGGAAGGGTGTTTCCAGCCAGTTCCCGGGCACTTTCCGGCACGGACTGATAACGGATCTTTTCCGATTGCCAGTAGTCACGGAGCATGTTCAGTTCAGCCGCATCCGGTGTTCGGGTCAGACACAACTGAAACAGATAACGCTCCCGGGCGATCTGGTCTTTTTCATCAGCCTGTTCCTGGAAGAGCCGCTGGGCCATTCCCTGTGCCAGTTCCACGAAGATCGTGTCGTTGGCCAGAGTCAGCGACTGCAAGGGGGTGTTGGAACGAGGCCGCTGAGTACAGACTGCGGAAAAATCCGGGGAATCGAATGTCGTGAACAATGGATGGGGAGCACTCCGATAAAACATCGTGTACAACGTCCGGCGATACCGGTCCGCCCCGGTGCTGACCGTCCAGACCTTTTTTGTCTGGGTGAAGCTGTATACTCCATCCGGTTGGGGGGGAAAGACGCTGGGGCCTCCGATTTCGGAAGAAAGCCGTCCGCTGGCCGAAAGGGCCATATCGCGGAGGGTCTCCGCATCGACCCGCAATCGTGACTGGTGGCCCAACCACAGATTTCGGGGATCAACTGTTTCCAGATCCGCCCGTTGCCGGCTGGATTGACGATACGTTGCGGACGTGACGATCAGTCGATGCAGATGTTTCATCGACCAGCCTTCCCGCATGAATTCTCCCGCAAGCCAGTCCAGCAATTCCGGATGGGTGGGAGGGCTCCCTTGAAACCCGAAATCGTTTTCCGTTTCCACGAGTCCCCGCCCGAAATACTGCATCCAGATCCGATTGACGGTGACGCGGGCGGTGAGCGGATTCTCCGGACTGACCAGCCAGCGGGCCAGATCGAGTCGATTTCTGAAGCCCCCTGGCGCGGTTTCGTCTCCCGACAAGACCGCTGGAACTCCCGGCGTGAGGGCTCCTTCTTTCTCAGCGGGCTGCAAAAAGTCGCCTCGTTTCAAGCGGTATGTCGCGGGGGGAGTCGCCAGATCGGCCATGATCATCTGCGCTTGCGATTCCCCTTCCCCGGGAAGCAGGCGCTTCAGGGCTGCCAGTTCCCGGCCCACCCGTTTGACGTCCGGATCTTGCGCGGCATTATTAAACTCCGGAGTTGTTGTGGAAACATCAACCGCGAAGCGTCCGAGCAACTGCCGGGTTTTCGCGGACTGATGAATTTTGAACGTCAGCGGGGAACGAGGCTGTTTGGTGCTGCTGGAAATTCGATGGGCCAGCAACAGGACGAGTTCATTGTCCAGCCGTTCCGGCTCTTTTGACGATTGTTTTGCCCGTTCCGCTGCTGTTGGAAGTGACCAGCCGGTATTCGAACTCTTGTTCAAAACATTTTCCGCCCGCGCGGAGGAAGATTCCTGCGACGCCCAGACTCGTGAGAATTCCCGATTCTTGTTCTCGTGTTGTAATTCCACCTGCGTGACGAAAAAAGAACCATCCGGCGCCAGCCCTGGCCCCTTGTTGGGAAGCGTCTCGTCCGGCAAGACCCGCAGCCGGATGGCGGAGATCCCTTCGTTGGGAAGCGCCAGCGTTAAGCTCCATGTTTCCTGGTCACGATCGCTTTGATCGACACGAATGGAGCCATCCGGCAACTGAGTCCAAGGGGCCTGCGAAGCCGAAGCAATTTCCGTGACATCCGCTTGTTTCCAGTGCCAGTCCCATTGCTTGAGTTGCGAAAGCTCTTTTTGTTTCGCCCGCGCTTCCGCGGATTTGAGTTTCTTCTGAACAATACCGAGGCGTTCAAAATTCCGCTGTTCGGCAGGGGTCCATCCCAGCATTTCATTCCGCTGGACAGGGACGGTGGCCCCGGTGTTGTTGGCATCCGCGCATTGGTTGAAAAAGGCGTACAGGCGATAGAATTCCGTATGCGTGATGGGATCAAACTTGTGCGAATGACACTGGGCACACCCGATCGTCAGCCCCAGCCAGACAGCCCCTGTCGTGCTGACGCGATCGATAATCGCTTCATGCCGATATTGATCGGGCTTCACTCCCCCTTCCTGATTAATCATGGTGTTTCGATGAAAGGCACTGGCAACCCGTTGTGATTTTGTCGGCGCGGGAAGCAGATCACCAGCCAGTTGTTCGATTGTGAACTGGTCGAAGGGGAGATCCGCATTGAATGCTCCGATCACCCAGTCCCGATACGGCCACATGATCCGGGCTCCGTCAATCGTGAACCCCTGGGAATCCGCATATCGCGCCTGGTCCAGCCAATGGCGCCCCCAGCGCTCTCCATAGTGCGGATTTTCCAGCAAGCGATCGACCATATGGTCATAAGCATCAGGCGACGTGTCCGCCAGAAACGCGGCACTTTCCTCCGGCGAAGGAAGCAGGCCAACCAGATCCAGGAAAATCCGGCGAAGCAGAACGAGCCGATCCGCCTCGGGAGACGGTTTCCGTCCGATTCCCTGTAACCTGGCTTCAATGAATTGATCAATCGGATTTCGCGCCCATGCCCCCGGAATTGCCGTGGGAACGGAAACGTGGCGGACCGGTTGAAAAGCCCAGTGCTCCGCATAGGGGGCTCCCTGGGCCACCCATTCCCGAATTAACTCCATCTGACGGGAAGAAAGAGACTTGTTGGATGTGGAGGGAGGCATCTTTTCATCCGGATCAGACGAACAGATCCGCTGCACGATCAGACTTTTTTCGGGTTTTCCGGGAACAATCGCCGCCAGTCCTTCCCGGACGGCGACGGCGGCCTCCCGCAGGTCGAGCCGAAGCTCCGCTTCGCGTGTCCCTTCATCCGCGCCGTGACATTGAAAGCACTTGTCGGACAGGATCGGTCGAATCTCCCGCCCGAAATCGATATCGCGGGCGAAAGCCTTTCCGGAAGCCCCCATTCCAAGGAAACATCCCGAAAAAATAATTCCCAGCAGCAGGGACCGTGATTTTCGCCAGATCACCTTCATGGAATTCGCCCAATTCAAATGCACCGGTTCCTCTTCCATGATGGAATGAAAAACTCCGTGCCACCCCATCGTATCAAAATTGTTCGACGATATTCTCCCTCTTCCGCACAATTTTCCGTCCCGCAGACTTCGCACGAAAAACGCGGGGGCTGCTCTGTACGGGCCCCCTACTTGCGGATCACATCCCGGCTGTTTTTGTGCCAAGCTGTTCCCGCACAACGGCCGCTGCAAAACTGACCAGATTTCCCTGTTCCTTGCGGACTTTTTTCAGCACATCCAGCCGCCCCGCTTCCAGACAGAGTTCGTCAAAGGAAACGTTGACCTCTTCCCCCAGGTTGTTCAGATACCGTTCGGCAATCTGGACCGCTTCATCCATCTGCCCGCACCGGACAAGAAGGTCGACCAGAACATAGGCATAAATCGGTTGTTCCTGCGAATCCGGCTCCGCTTCCAGCTGGCGGCGAAAATAGGTCAGTCCCGCTTCCCGGTTTTTGTCGAGCAGGATATTGAAGAAGTGCAGGTGGGCCGGATACATGTCCGCAAACGGAGGGTCTCCGCCGTATTGCAATGGCTTGTCGAGTTTGGCTCCATATTGGGCCAGTTGAATGGCCAGCGAAAGTTCTTCCGCCGGGGGCTCGATGGAACGTGCGAACCGGACAACGGAACTCAGATGGGAAACATCGGTATGATAATTTCCCCCTTCGAACAGCCAGTCCCGTCCCGCGATCAGTTTTTCCAGCGACTGATGGGGAGGAAGCATGGGGATCCGCTGTTCCACGTGCCGTTGCACCGATTCCCGCAACTCCTCATAGAGCGTCCGGACCATGATTTTCGCACATTCCGTCCGTTGCTCGGGGGTGAAATGCGGCAGATTCTGATCCAGTGCGGTGATGGCACTGCAAATACCATGTCCCTGAATGAGCAGCCGCAGCCCCTTGGCAGGATGGACTCCCTGATTCAGAGCGATATGTACGAGTTGGTCCAGTTGATCGTCATCGTGAATCTGATCCGGCAGATTTTCAAACGCCTGCCGTACCGGTTCAATTTCCCGGGCCACTTTGAAATACATCCAGGCGTTTTGCAGATCCCCTTCCGCCAGCAGCCCGGTTCCGACCTCACGGGCTGCCTGCAAATAGGTTTCTTCCACTTCTTTTCGGAGCGGTTCCGGCACATCCTGCAGGCTGGCTGGCCGGGAGAGGGGCAAGTTCAGAGCGAATTTCTTCTGTAAGATCAACGCATCAAATAGATTATGCCACTGTTTCTCTTCCCGCAGTCCCGCCACAAGCGTTTCCAGTGCCGCTGCGGGGCCCTGATCGGTATTTGTCTGTTCAATCTTGTCAAAAAGTGTCATGAAGCGAACGATTTGGTCAGAAGTCCGGTAGGGAAGCAATTCGCAGGATGGCCGCAGGGTTTCTCCAGCCGATAAAATAATCATCCCACTCGTGTCGCAATCGCGAATCTTCCTCGTGGAATGTCTCCGAAAGGCGAAGACCCCGCTTTCAGTCAGGCCTTCAATCATAGCGTTTTGAAGTCGCTGGGGCGCACGAATCGGAAATTCTCCCGGCAAGTCCACAAACTTTCCGGGAAAAGCGGCTGGTATGGTCGGACTTCGATCTGTTAAAGTGCGGGATTCGCTTTCGTGGGGGATCGGGTGATGGATCCGGGTCTGTCCTGCCGGGCTTTGTCTCGTGCGGAGAGGGAAAAAGCGGATTTGCGTTTTCAGAAGGCATTATGGAATGCGTTCGCGCCAATTCGTTCAACACATTGACTTCTTGGGTGGCAACCGTCCTGCGTTGGGGCGGTTTGCGGCGAGATGTCGCCAGATGTTGGGAAAACAAGGTTTCTAATGGTCAATCGTAATCTGCTTCGGGAATTTCAAGTTGATGACGCGGAACTCGACGCCGCCATGGGGGGCGAGATCGGCGACTGGATTTCGAATGAAGACGACAAAATGGATCGCGTTTACGAACGCACCAGCAGTCCGTTCGATTCCAATCAACTTGTGCATGGGAAAGTGCTGAGCATTGAAGGCGACGAGGTTCTCGTCGATATCGGCTATAAAAGCGAAGGGATGGTTTCGCTCAACGAATGGGCCGAGGACGAGGAAAAACCGAAAGTCGGAGATACGATTGAGGTTCTGCTGGAAGAAATCGAAGATGATTTCGGGCTGGTCCTGCTCTCCAAACGCAAGGCAGACCGTCAGAAAGACTGGGACTGGGTTGTCGGACGCTATGGCGAAGGAGACACCATCAAGGGAATGGTTGTCCGCAAAATCAAGGGGGGATTGCTGGTCAATATCGGCGAATCGGTCTCCACGTCCGGCCAGCGGGGCGTGAACGTGTTCCTCCCCGCCAGCCAGGTCGACGTCCGCCGTCCGGCCGATATCGGGGAGTTCGTCGGCAATCCGATCGAGTGCATGATTCTCAAGATCGACGATACCCGAAAGAACATCGTCGTTTCCCGCCGCCGGCTGATCGAAGAACAGCGCGCCGAAATGAAGCGCAAGTTGATGTCGGAAATTACCGAGAACCAGGTCCGCAAAGGGGTCGTCAAGAATATCGCCGACTTCGGTGCGTTCGTCGACCTGGGCGGCATCGATGGTCTGCTGCACATTACCGATATGAGCTGGGGCCGGATCAACCACCCGTCCGAAATGGTCAAGATCGACGACGAAATCGAGGTCATGATCCTCAATGTCGATCGCGACAAGGAAAAAATTGCCCTTGGACTCAAGCAGAAATTCGCCAGCCCGTGGGAAAATGTCGCTGAGAAATATCCGGTCAGCTCACGCATCAAGGGCGAAGTGGTCAACGTCATGACCTATGGAGCCTTCGTCAAGCTGGAAGACGGGATCGAAGGCCTGGTCCACATCAGCGAAATGTCCTGGACCCGCCGCCTCAACCATCCCAGCGAAATGGTGGCGATTGGCGACGAAGTCGAAGTGGTGGTGCTGGGCATCAACACCGACAAGCAGGAAATCTCGCTGGGCATGAAGCAGACCCAGCCCAACCCCTGGGACAATGTCACCGACAAATACCCCGTCGGCAAACGGGTCAAGGGAACCGTCCGCAACCTCACCAACTACGGGGCCTTCATCGAACTCGAAGAAGGAGTGGACGGGCTGCTGCACGTCAGCGACATGTCCTGGACCCGCAAGATCTCCCATGCCAGCGAAATGCTCAAGAAGGGGGACGAAATCGAATGCGTGGTCGTCTCGGTCGACGAAGAACGCAAACGGATCGCCCTCGGCCTCAAGCAGTTGGACGAAGATCCCTGGGAAACCACGATTCCCGCCCGCTTCCAGCCCGGAGCGATTGTCAAAGGCAAGGTCACCAAAATCACCAATTTCGGTGTGTTTGTCGAACTTGACAAGGAACTGGAAGGGCTGCTCCACGTTTCGGAACTGACCGGCGGGGACAACTCCAAAACCGCCGAAGGGATCGTCAACGTCGGGGATGAAATCGACGTCAAGATCCTTCGCGTGGACACCAGCGATCGCAAGATCGGCCTGTCCATGAAGCTGGATGCCGAAGTCCCGCAGGATCAGGACTCCGGTTCGAGCAGCAGCGGCGATTCCGCACCGCGCGAACTCAAGGGAGGAACCGCCGGCGGTTCCGGACCGCTGTTCTCGCTGGGTGGCGACAACAACTGACGATTGATTGCCAACGGCTCATTGCCCGAAGCATTCTGAGCGAATGTCCAACGGGGCTGCGAACCAATTCGCAGCCCCGTTTTGTTTTCACCGCCCGAAAAATCGGCGCGTCCCCCCTCTATCCCAGGTTCCCATTGCCTATTCCCTTGTGGAATGCTGCAAGGTCACGATCTACAATAAGCACCGGTCAATCTGCCAAGGAGTTCTATCATGCGCGGACCAGGCGTCCGGTTGAAGAATGATGTCCGCCGGACCTGGAAATGTCCGTACTGCGGCAAGGAACGCAAACTCGGAAAGGAGCATGTGAGTCTCTCCTGCCGGTGCACCACCCCGCCGGCACAAATGCAGTTGATCGAACCGCGCCGCGCAGTCCGGGCGGAAATGCCCCCTCTGCCGTTGTATTTTGATTGCGAGGAACTGCTCGCTGAGGAGCCCTCTATTGCTGATCCGTCTTCACCAGGACGAAACAATCCGCCTGTTCCGACCCATTCACAGATAACAGCGGAATCAACGCTGACCGTTGTGGAGATCGATGAGAACGCCGTGGAACGGCAGGTCACCACTTCCCTGAATGATGTGACGGAAGATCCGGCGAAAGTCCGCGAGAAACGCAGCCAGCCGGCAGGCCAGCAACAGGCATCATCCGGAAATCAGCCGCAATCAAGGGAGACGACCACATCGGGAGAAATGGATGCCGACATTTGAGTTTTCTCAATGGGATGGATCAAACGGGTTCACTCCGCAGTCCGCGGATGATCTGTTCGATCAATTCTCGGAATATCTGCTCGATTACGGCGAAGAAGTGCTCCCCGCCCTCGAACGCTGGGAAGAGGAGAATCCGGAAGTCATTGAGATGCTCGTGAAACGAGGTCTCGTGGAGAAAGATGAATCAGGCCGGTATCGCGTGACCCCGAAAGGCTTGAAACGGGTCGAACACAAAGCTCTGGAAGTTTTGTTTCAGACGCAGAATCGAGACAAGCTGGGACGCCATGAAACGGAATTTCGCGGCGCGGGGCAGACCCTGCTTGATGAATCGAAACCGTACGAATTCGGCGATCCGGTTTCCCATCTGAATCTGCACGAAACACTCAAAAATGCCCTGCTCCGGCAGGGAGGCGGCTCCCCCATTGATGTCACCGAAGAGGACCTGGTGATCTATGACACCGAGTACCAGACCAGTTGTGCCACGGTCGTTCTGCTCGATATGTCGGGAAGCATGACTCGCTATGGGAAATACGGCTCAGCGAAACGAGCGGCCCTGGCGTTGCAGGGGCTGGTCCGATCCCGGTATCAGTCTGATTTTTTGCAGGTCGTGGGCTTTTATACATATGCCACCACGTTGACCGAGCGGCAGTTACTTAATTCCGCTCCCAAGCCGGTCAGTCTGTACGATTCCCACATTCATCTGCGGATCCCGCTGGATCATCCTCCGGACTTCGTTCCGGAACACTTCACGAATATCCATGCGGGATTGCAGTTCGCCCGCCGGATCCTTCGCAGACAGAGTGCTCAAAACCGGCAGATCATCCTGATCACCGATGGCGAGCCGACCGCGCATCTGGAAAATCGTGACCTTCTGCTGATTTATCCCCCCGCGGAAAAGACATCACGAATCACGCTTACCGAAGCAAAACGTTGTGCCAATGAAGGAATTCAGATCTCGAGTTTCGCGCTGATTGAAGACTATTTCTACCTGGGGCTGGTCAATTTCGTGGAACAACTGGCCATGGTCACCAAAGGGACCAGCGTCACCTGCAACGCCAAAGATATGGGCCACATGGTGATGCAGAGTTTCATTCGCGGACGTCGAAAGAAAACCAGTATCCAGCGTTAATAGCTGGTAGAATATAACTATGTCTCGGCCAGACAGAAATACCCGTGAGTCTTTCCGATCGCTTGAACATGGGACATCCAGACGCCTGAATTTGCTGCTGACAACATGGAGTAAGACGAGTGGCGACCAAAATGCGGTCTGGCAAAGGTTACGAATTAACCGTTGAACGCACCAGATGTTTTTGCTCGAAAGCGATCCGTCCCGATGGTCGCCCGCAGTTGCTCCTGAGTTATAAAAAAAGGGGGAACGTTTCAAATCGATCGGATGGAGACGCTATCATGCAGCAGATCCCTTTCGCCCGATCAGATCTCTGCCGACGATTTCTTTATGCCCGCGATCTCCGTAAACAATCTGTGCAAAACCTATCGTGTCTATCAGAAGCGGGAGGGGGTTCTGGCATCGATTCGCGGCCTCTTTCACCGGACATATAAGACCGTCGATGCCGTTCGAAATGTCAGTTTTCAGATCGAACCGGGGGAAATGGTCGCATTTCTCGGTCCCAATGGAGCGGGAAAGACCACCACGCTCAAACTCCTTTCCGGACTGATCTATCCCAGTTCCGGGGCTGCTTCCGTGCTGGGGTATGTCCCCTGGAAACGCGAAAATGCGTTTCGTCGCCGGTTTTCCCTGGTGATGGGGCAGAAGAACCAACTCTGGTGGGATCTTCCCGCCCAGGAATCTTTTCAGCTGCACCGGGAAATTTACCGGATTCCCGATGCCGATTTTCTGCGGCGAAAAGATGAACTAATCGATCTGCTGGAAGTTCGCAAACTGATCGGCCAACCGGTTCGCGAACTCTCCCTGGGAGAACGCATGAGGATGGAACTGATTGCCGCCCTGCTGCACAGCCCGGAAGTCCTGCTGCTGGATGAACCCACCATCGGCCTGGATGTCATTTCCCAGCGGCGGGTGCAGGAATTTCTGCGGTATTATCAGGCCCAGCAGAAAATCACCGTCATTCTGACCAGCCATTACATGAAAGATGTGGAAGCCTTGTGCCGGCGCGCCGTGATCATCAATCATGGCCAGATCAAGCACGACGGACCGCTTGATGAAATCGTCGAACGCTTCAGCCAGAATAAAATTATCCATCTCCAGTTTGCCGTGGATGAACAGCCCCGCGAACTGGAACGGTTCGGCACGGTTGTCGAGTTGAACCTGCCCCGGGCAAAAATATCCGTGGAACGGACACGGGTCCCCGAAGTGCTCAGCAGCCTGCTCACGACGTACCGGATTGAAGATGTCGGTGTCCAGGACCGTCCGCTGGAAGAGGTCATCGCGGAAATGTTTACGTCCACCGATGATTCCGCAGAAGCGGAACCTGTCCTTTCCAGAGCGGAACACTGATTTTCATCCCCGCCGGCATTCGGAACCCCTCCAGAAATTTTGGAGCCAGCATCATTTCCCAGTCCGATTCCATCACGGCTTCTCCTTCACATTCACTGTTTCAGCAATTGCGAATCAGCTGGGTGATTCTCCGGACGTGCATTGAAGAACGGCTGGTCTATCGGGCCGATTTCGCGCTGGGAACGCTGTTCCGTTTTCTGCCGATTGTCACGCAGATTTTTTTGTGGGGAGCGATTTTCGCTGTCGGCACCAGCCAGGCACATCAGGAGATTGGCGGATATACCTATCAGAACATGGTCGCCTATTATCTGCTGACGATGGTGGGGCGGGCTTTCTCCAGTATGCCGGGACTCGCCAGCGGCATCGCGGCCCAGGTGCGTGACGGCTCGATCAAAAAATTTCTCACGCAGCCCATCGACATGCTGGGCTATCTGTTCTGGCACCGGGTCGCTCACAAGCTGGTCTATTACGGAGTCGCCCTGGGACCGTTTGTCCTTGTGTTCTGGTTGTGTCGATCATACTTTCCGCCGGTTCCCGACCTTCCCACCATCGCCGCTTTTCTGGCGACATTGATCATGGCCTTTCTGCTGGGATTTCTGATTGAAGCCCTGCTGGGACTGATTGCATTCTGGTTTCTGGAAGTCAGTTCATTGTTGTTCATTTACATGATGCTGAACTATTTTCTCTCCGGACACATGATTCCGCTCGATTTCCTGCCGGAAAACGTGCAGTCGGTGATTGCGTTCTCCCCTTTCAAGTATCTGGCATATATCCCGGCGGCCATCTGGCTGGGAAAGTATGATCATCATCAGTTGGGAGGATTGCTGGCGGGTGAATTTTTGTGGGTCATCGGCCTGCTGCTGGCCAATCGTCTGGCATTTCACTTTGGAGTGAAGCGGTACAGCGCCTTCGGCGGCTGAGAGATTGCGGCTATTTCTTCTCATTATCTGCGGGTTTCATCCCTTGCAGAGTCCCGATGATCTGCTGGATCGAGTCCAGGTTTTCGTTCACAAGTATCTGGTGAAGCTGATCCACGAGTTGTGAGGACAGGCTGGGATTGAAGAAACTCGCGGTTCCCACCTGGACAGCCGTTGCCCCAGCGACAAGAAATTCCATCACATCGTCAATGGAACTGATCCCCCCCACGCCAATGATCGGAATGTCGACTGCCCGGGCGACGAGATAGACACAGCGGAGTGCCAGCGGTTTGATGGCAGGCCCACTGAGACCTCCCAGCACATTCCCGAGAACCGCTTTTCGTTTTCTCCAGTTGATCGCCATCCCCTGATAGGTGTTCACCATCGAGACAGCATCTGCTCCCCCCTCCGCCGCCGCGCGGGCTATGGAGACGATGTCGGTGACATTCGGCGTCAATTTGGCAATCACGGGCAATGTGCATGTCTCACGGACCGCTGCCACAACCTGCCGGGCTGATTCCGGATTGGTTCCGAAATCGACACCGCCACTGACGTTCGGACAGGAAATATTCAGTTCAATGCCTGCCAGTTGCCGGAATTCATTCAGCCGTCCGGCCATCACGGCAAAATCCTGAATCGTACGGCCGGCGATATTCGCGATGACCGGTGCGTCCAGCGTGAACAGGTACGGAAGATGCTTTTCAATGAAGACATCGATCCCGTCATTGTCCAGACCAATGGAATTCAACATTCCCGATGGCGTTTCGACGGTCCGGGGCGGGGGATTGCCGATTCGCGGCGCCGGGGTCACGGTTTTGGGAATGATGCCGCCAATTTTTGAAAAGTCGACGAACGGAGACATTTCCCGCGCATAGCCGAACGTCCCCGAAGCCACCAGAATCGGGTTTCGCAATGAAAGTCGATTGAGTTGCACTTGAAGACCGGACATGGGTGAAGGACTGCTTTCTGAAGGAAGTCAATGGACGGGCGAAGTCGATGTGAACTGGTGTTCGAAGGCGGCCAGCAGGCGTTCTTCCGCGACGGGTAATGGGCCGGGCAGCATGACGCCTGCCGCCTGACGATGCCCTCCTCCGCCGAACTGCTCCGCCACGGCAGCCACGTTCACCGCGGACCGACTGCGCAAACTTCCCTTGATCCGGCCATCCGGTTGTTCCACGAGAATGAACGCGGCCTCTGTCCCTTCGATGGTCAAGCACTGATTGACCAGTTCTTCCGTATCTGTCGGCAAGGCTCCGGTATCGATAAAATCCTGCTGCTGCACCCGTGTATGGGCCAGTTTTCCGCCAAAACAAAGCGTGACTCGTCCCAGCACGAGAGAATGCAGCTTCAGGCGGGCCAGTGAAGAACGTTCGTAAAGTTCACGATAGAGAAGATGCGGCTGCACACCGTAATCCACCAGTCGGGCCGCTGCCTGCAACGTCCGGGAATCGACATTCGAAAACCGGAACCATCCCGTATCCGTGGCAACCGCGGCAAAGAGGGCGGTGGCTTGTTCGACCTGAAAAATTCCCCCGACAGATTCGATAAATTCGGTGATCAGCACACCAACCGCCGCTGCCGAGACATCTTTGAAGAGCTGGGCCCCCAGATCGTCGGAACTGAGATGATGATCGATCACCACTTTCATAGCCTGGGTTTTCCTCAGAACATCAGCAACGTCGGGCAGTTGCTGCCAGGCCCCGGTGTCCACAACAATATGCACATCGGTCTCGCAGGCCGAGTCCACACTGACGGAATCGCCGATCTTTTGAATCAGTCCCTGGGGATCGAGAAATTTCAGATGTTCCGGAGTTGCCGAGGGATTGATAATCCGGACCTGCTTCCCTTGCTGCATCAGAAACATGGCCAGTCCGATTTCCGAGCCAATCGCATCCGCATCGGGGCGAACATGGCTCGAAATGACAAACCGCTGGTGGGCGTTGATCAGTTGATGAAGCGGTCGCCAATCGATGGACATCGAAAATTCCTGTCAGTCACGGTCTTACGAACAAATAACGGTCTCACATGCGGACTTTTCTACAAACAACCCCTTCCGCGATACGGAAAAGCAACCGCAAAATCGGCGTTGATTTCCCGTCAAAGGTGCATCTTGATTAGAAACCAGTCGCGATACAATTGCCAGAGCCCGCATGAGACGGCTAAAACGGCAACTTCTCCGGCGATTCATCCAGATGAGAGTGCACTTTCCCTGGAAAGATCGTTTCCGCCGGAGAAATCGGCCTTTCCAGACGCATCCCCATCGTGAGTTTTTCCAGTTGAATTCCATCTGCCGATTGGAGCTGATTGGAATGGACTTAAGACGGACGGGAGACCTATTTGAAACCGCCTCGCGGACTTTTTGTAACGGGAACTGACACCGGGGTCGGCAAAACGTATGTCACCTGCCTTCTCGCGCGGCAACTCCAGCAGCGAGGAATTTCGGTCGGGATTTATAAACCGGTCTGTTCCGGGGCAGAGCCCGCTCCCGGCAATTCCATTTATTGGCCGGACGTGGACCGGCTCCACGAGTCCCTGCATCGGAAATCTCCGGAAGACTGGATCTGTCCGCAGAAGTTCGCTGCTCCACTGGCCCCGCCTGTCGCTGCCAGGCGGGAAGACAGAACCGTAGACTCGGATTTGCTCCGGTCCGGAGTGAATGTCTGGAACGATCAGGTGGACGTCCTTCTGGTCGAGGGAGTGGGGGGCTGGAAGTGTCCTCTCACCGATCGGGAAACGGTGTCCGATCTGGCCCGCGCGCTCAAATTTCCGGTTCTGGTCGTGGCAGCCAACAGACTGGGAATGATCAGCCAGACCTTGCTGACATTGGAATCGGTCACATTTTCAGGACTTCATCCCATGGCAGCGGTTGTCAATTCTGTCTCCGCTGAGGATGATGGAACACAGGCCAGCAATGCCGATTGCCTGAAAACATTGACGGATGTCCCGATCATGGGGCCTCTGGCATGGGCTCCTTCCCCCCAGGAAGGGGGCACGGAACCGGTGGATCGCGTGCTGGAACTGTGGCTGGCTTCCGGTTGATCCTCAACCCGGAAGACGGCAAGAATCTGAGTTCCTGGTTGCAGCCGGATTCGTGTCACAGCGAACCGGGAATCACAGTTGATTGAGATTTGAATTGATTTCGTGGAAGCCTTCAGCAGCATCCGGTCCGTTTGCGGGAGCGGAACAGCGGTATTTTTGCCACCACAATCCAAAGGCGGCCTCTAGATGAGCGGACCAGACTCTTCTCCGAATTTCGACTGGCTGACCAAGGGGGCCAGCAAGCCAAAACCTGTCTCGCCGAAACCGGAATTTCCGTCCGTCTTTCATGATCAGGACGAACATGACCGAGACGAGTCCGCGGCAACGTCCGCGAATTCCCCTGCTTCATCGGAGCAGACTTCTCCCCCCTTGGAATCAGTGCGACAAGCCGACCCGGTGGCACCAGCAGAAAGAGAACCCCCTGTTCCGACTCCTCCCCAACCGGGAAAAACCCATCTGCTGGAGGAAATGGCATCGGTTCCCGAACCCATTCTGAATCATTCCGACGGGACAACGCTGATTATCAAGAAGGGACAGGTCTTCAAGGAGCCTCTTCCCCCCGAGGAATTTCTTGCCCCCGAACAGGCGGAAGCCCCGGAAGGACAGGCGGCTTCCACACCTCCGGAGCCTCCCCTGAACACGGACGCTCCCGAAGACACGGATGCCGCATCCGGGGAACAACTGGAGACAGAAGAACAAGCCACGGAAGCCGCTCCGGCAGACGAAATTGATTCTGAAGAAACAGCGACATTTCATGTCCATGACCTGATTCCCCCCGAGGCCGAAGAACCAGAGACGCCCCCATCGGCAGCAGTGTCGGGACCAGCAGTGTCGAAACCCGATGACGAGAGAACCGCTCCTCTTCCAGGACCAGCAACCACTGCTGCCAGGCAGGCTTCCGAGGGCGATTTTTCACTTCCTCCTGCTGTTGAAGGGGGCTGGGCAAATGGGCCAAAACCATTCCCCAATCTGCATTCGGAAGAAGACAGCAGCGATTCCCCCTCCCCGGATCCTTCGGCCAATGAATCGGCTGTTGTGGAAGAGGCTGCCCTTCCCGCTCCTTCGGGAAACGGCGACCAGGGGCGGACAGAAGTGTTACGGGCGGAAGACCTCGCCAAAGCCAAGCAAAGCTGGCACGAATTACCGACGCTCGCTCCGGAAGACGAGAGCCCGCCTCGCGGAAATTTTTCCGATCAACCCCTGTTGAAACCCTCGTCTCCGGTTTCCGAAGCCGCTCTTCCGTCCGCATCACCCAGCACGGCCGGTCCCAGCCGGATGTTCGTCATTCTGGCCAGTTATGCCAGCGCGATCACCATTGCCTTTCTGGTGTTGCTGTTGAAGCAGCTTTATGACAATGGACATCCCCATCAACTGGAAAGCCTTCCCGATATCGCCACTCAGAAAGAAAGTGAACTGACATACGTTCCCCCGTATTCCGGACTTCCCAAGGGGCATACGCTACACTTTGGCGAGAAGCAGCGTTTCGGCAATATCGAAGTGGAACCGCTTGGCGTAGTTCGGGAGCCGATTCATTTCGTCCATTACTCCGGAAATCAGAAACAGAAACGGACGGCCACGCAGCCGGTCTGGAAGATCAAACTCCGTTTCACGAATGTTTCAGAAGATCAGAAGATCGCTCCGCTGGATCGCCGGCTGGTCCTCCGTTGGGTCAGCAAAGCGGGGCAGGCGATGGAATACACCAATTATTTCATTACCGAAGAGGGGACCCGCGATCGCAAAGCGCCCCAGGTACAGCTTTACCATCTCCCGGTCGACAGCGACTGGGACATGGCGGATCAGGATTTAGGAAAGATCCTGAAACCCGGAGAATCTTACGAAACCTATCTGGCAGCCGCCGAAGAAGACATGTCCTCCCTTCCGGAGGATCTCGTCTGGAGAATCCAGATTCGAAAAGGGTATTCCTCAAAGGGGCACGGCGTGACGACAATTTTTCAGGTGGCTTTCAAAAAAGACGACGTGAATTCGGGGGTCTGATCGGATCACCGCATTGAGATCCCTTTCCCGGCACACTGAGGACATGTCATCTTTGTCCATCATCCTTCCATTCAGGAAAACTCTCCATGCGTCCTGGTTGTTTGACTCTCCTGCTCGGTTTGCTGGGAACGGTGTTCGGAATCGCCAGCTGGGCTGCCGGCGCTGAGGTCAGTTCACCTCGACATGAAGTGATTGCCGCCGATCGAAACCAGATTTATCGCTTCAATCCCCAGGGCGAAGTGGTCTGGACATTTTCGCTCAATTCGCCGTTGCACTGTTTTCAATTACTGCCGAACGGAAATCTACTGGCCCAGCGGAAGTTTCAGGAACTTGTGGAAATTGCTCCGGACGGAGAAATCGTCTGGTCCTACAACAGCGCTGTGGAAAACGGGAATGCCGGCAGGAAACTCGAAGTCCATACCTTCGAGCGGCTTCCGAACGGCAACACGCTCGTGGTGGAAAACGGCATCGGCCGCGTTATCGAAATCACTCCCGCAAAACAGATTGCGCGGCAGTTTCCTTATCAGGTCACCAAGTTGAATCCGCATCGCGATGTCCGCCGGGCTCACATGCTCAAGAACGGCAATGTCCTGATCTGCCATGAAGCGGATGGACGGGTGGTAGAATACGATCCCAAAGGCAAAATTGTCTGGACGTACGATGTCCCCCTGTTCGGCAAGCTCCCTCAAGGGGGACACGGTCCGGAAGCCTGGGGAAATGCGGTCTATAATGCCCTGCGACTTCCTAATGGCCACACATTGATTGCCACCGGCAATGGTCATTCCGTGCTTGAAGTAAATTCCACGGGAGAGATCCTCTGGCAGGTGCATCAGGATGATCTTCCGGGAATCCGGCTGGCCTGGACAACATCATTGGAAGTTCTTCCGGATGGCAATGTGATCATCGGCAACTGCCACGCTGGTCCGAACCAGCCTCAATTGATCGAAGTCAACCGGAACAAAGAGATCGTCTGGACTTTTCATGACAACACCGTGCTGGGGAACGATACCGCTGCTTCCGCCACAATCGGAGAAGAAACGCTGCGATAGCAAAAGCCGATGCGCACGCGAATGATCTCCGGAAATCCCCGGATTTCGAGAAAAATTTCCGTTTTCTTTTGAACGTCCAGAGAATGCTTCCCGTTAATATGCCAAAAGGCGAACCTGCCTGGACGGGAACGAGTTGAAAAACGAACAGACAGATTTGAGTCCCCAGGTGCTCCCGATTCACGGGAACAAGTGAGCTGGAGAGTTCTGTCTGGCCAAGAACCAGTTGTTTTTCAACAGAATGGTCAGCCTTCCTTGCGGGAAACAGGCGGGATCTCCTGTTCTTCCCATCCGCTTTTTGTTGTTGTCAGCATGGCCTGGAAAGGGGAATTCATGGAAACGATTTTTCTGTTTTCCGCGCTGATGGGCGGCACGTTTCTGGTCTGTCAGTTCGTCATGACCCTGCTGGGACTCTCCGACGGAGCCAGCGACACGGAACTCGGCGACCATATGGACGCTGGGAGTGACATGCATGACCTGGCGGATCATGGCGATGGGCACGGAGACGATCCGCATCATTCTTCCTGGCTGTTCGGAATCATTTCGTTTCGCACCCTGGTGGCTGCCGCCACTTTCTTTGGACTCAGTGGCATGTTCATGGCCCGGTCCGGAGCCGATCTGCGGGATCAGTTGCTGGTTTCCGTGGCCAGCGGACTGGGAGCTCTGTTCGGAGTCCATTCGCTGATGAAGTCATTCCATCGGCTCAATCAAAATGGAACGTTGCGAATGTCCGCAGCGGTGGGCAAGACGGGAACCGTCAATGTCACCATTCCTCCGGACCGGATCGGACGGGGCAAAGTGCTCGTGGAGATTCAGGGACGACTCGAAGAAGTGAGTGCCGTGACCAGCCATTCCACTCCGCTGCAAAGTGGTATCCGCGTGGAAATCGTGGGACTGCAAAATGGCAATCTGTTTGAAGTGCAACCCGCTGAGGCGGTGGCTTCCGCCGGCGCGCCTGTCTGATTCAGGACGATCACAGCAGCCGTAACGGTTGGATCGCTGATTCAAGTCAAATTTATTTTTGTGCCAGATTTTGCTCTCGAATGCGGTCCGGAATCGGAAGTAGAGTGGTTTGGCCCCCACCATGTGGTTGGCGATGTGCCATGGGTCCGCAGTCGCATCCGGAAATTTCCGCTGTTCTCAGTAACGGTTTCCCACCGGTCAAGTTTTCGTCAAGTCAATTCTGAAAGGGGCTTCCAGATGCCGAATGCATTCGACCAGTTGATGAATGGACCACTCTTCTGGGCGGGAGCCATCGTCGTGGCGTTCGCCATGATCGCTTTTATGTTCATTCTCCTTCTGGCCCGGCAATACAAGCGCTGTCCCAGCAACAAGGTGCTGGTGATATACGGGCGGACCGGCAAAGGGAAAGCGTCCACCACCGTTCATGGAGGCGCCGCGTTCGTCGTTCCGCTGATCCAGGACTATAAATACCTGAGCCTGGCTCCCATTCAGATCGAAATTCCTCTTCGCGGGGCTCTGTCGATTGAGAATATCCGCGTGAACGTCCCCAGCGTGTTCACAGTCGCCATCAGTACGGAACCTGCCGTGATGCAGCAGGCAGCCATTCGCCTGCTGGACCTGTCTGTCGACCAGATTCGCAAACAGGCGGAAGAAATTATCTTCGGGATCCTGCGGCAGGTGATTGCCGGCATGGGAATCGAAGAAATCAATCGCGACCGCGACAAGTTTCTCCAGCAGATTCAAATGCATCTGGAATCGGAACTGAACAAGATCGGCCTGCAACTGATCAATGTGAACATCACGGATATCACTGACGAATCCGGGTATATCGACGCCATCGGGCAGAAAGCGGCCTCGGAAGCCATTCAGAAAGCCCGTGGGGACGTGGCGGATAATGTACGGATGGGAGAAATCCGCGTGGCAGGGGCCGATCGCGACAAGGCGATTCAGGTCGCCAGCGCCACGCGCGATCAGTCCATCGGAACCCGGGAGGCTGAACGCGACCAGGCTGTCCGTGTCGCGGAACTGGAAAAAGAACAGACGATTGGCGAGCAGGCCGCCGCGTTCGAACGTGAATCCCGCGTGAAAGACGCGGAACGAGAGAAACGTATTCGAGTCGCCGAAGCAGATGCCGCTGCCGTGGCTGGAGAAAAAGACGCCGAGCGCGGCCGCCGCGTGAAAGTCGCGGAAGCCGATGCAATGGCGATTGAAGGAGAAAACAATTCCCAGGCAAAAATCGTGGCTTCGCAGGCGGAACTCGCCGTTCGCAAAGCCGAAGCCTATCAGTTGGGAGAAGGGAAGCGCCGCGAGGCCGAAGCGGCGGTCCTCGAAGTTCAGAACCGCGCCCTGGCCAAAGCCGCCCTGGCGGAAGCCGAACGTGTGGAAGCCGAACAACGGGCCAAACTCGAAGCTCCGGCCAAAGCTCAGAAATCCAAAATCATGGTCGACGCCGAAGCCGAAGCCGAACGGATCCGCATTCATGCCAAGGCGGAAGCGGATGCCATTTTCGCCAGGCTGGAAGCGGAAGCCCGCGGACACTATGAGATTCTCGCCAAAAAGGGAGACGGTCTGAAACAGATCGTCCAGGCTTGCGGCGGATCGAACGAAGCATTCCAGATGATGATGCTGGAACACCTGGACAATCTCGCTGAAGCCTCCGCCAAGGCCATTTCCAATATCAAGTTTGATAAAATCGTGGTCTGGGAGAATGGCGGAAAAGATGGGCGTTCCAATACCGCCGACTTCATTTCCGGCATGTCCCGCACGCTGCCGCCCATGATGCAGGTGATGAAGGACATCGGCGGGATTGAACTCCCCGAAGCCCTGATCAAGTTTTCGGAAAAATCGGAAGACCATGCCGCTTCCTCCAATGGAAAGCCAACTGCTCCCGAAGTGGTCCCGGTGTCGGATCATTGATTCCAGGAACGTTGTTTTCAGGCGGGAGGCCCGGTTGGCTAACAGAGCGTCACGATTGGAGACCTCGGCTCTATAAGCCGGGATGGAAGTTTCCTTCGCCGCTGATTCCGTGCCCCTTCAGTTAAGACAAACGGACGTGGACGGATTGTTGGCGAAGATTGCCGAGATCTCCGCCGAAAATCCTGCCCGGAACTGACAGCAGATAGGGAGCGTTGCTGTCCTCCTGTTATTTGATCTGTTGCTTGTTCTCCCCCTTCGGGATGGGATCATTGGTTCCGGGTAAGAAAACCGCAGATCGCGCAGCAGACGACATGAATCGCTCATCGATCCATTCGGGATCGACGAACCGCCGCAAATGCCACCGCAAGGCATGTTCCAGCCGATCTCGAGTCTCCTGGCGATGTTCCGTCGAGACTACCGGATTCCAGTGAAACCCATCCGGTCCCAGACGGCAGCACCACGCTTCCTTTTCAGCAGTTTCGTTGAGCCGGTCCTGAATTCGTACTGACCAGACGATTCCAAACGTATCCCGAAAATCAAACCAGAGACGATCATAGGGGGATTCCTCGGCTCCTGTCCGCAATCCCTGTCGGAGTGCGGAAAAGAAGGCAGTGGCGGCCACCAGGCTGGCAGCGGCATGAACAAGTTGCGTGGATTCCCGATTCAGCGCAGCTCGCGTGGAGAGGGGGACCAAGGCGAGGAAAATGGCGATTCCGGCCAGAATTGCCGGAACGGTGAATCGGGTCCCGATGTAATTTCCCATTCCCATCAGGGTAATCAGGCCAAAGCCGACGCCGATGGGGGCCTGGACTTTCAAGGGGACCAGGACTGGCCAGTGCCACATGACCGTGAATGCCGGCCATCCGAGAACCGCCATCAATGGCAGGAGAATAAACCAGCTCCAGACCCGGCTGGCAGGTCGCCGGGCTCCCAGTACCGCAATCAGCGGGCAAATCGTCAAAATGGCGGTCCACAGCCATAATTGATCGAGCAAGGGCGATCCCCGGCTGGCCCAGGCCGTTCCGATCGTGGTGAGACTCCAGGCCAGCACGGCGGTAATTCCCCATCGCCACGCAGCAGTGAGGGAAGTCCGGCGGACAGGATTTCCAACGGCCAGGACCAGGACCAGCATCAGGGTGGTCAGTACGGCTCCGGCAAAATTCAGCAGCTCGGGGATGTTCATATGCATTTCAACAGAGATATGTTCATGCCAAATCGAAAGATTAACGGAAAAATCGGTTTCAAAGAACAGCCGGTGGCCCGCAAGGTCGTCACAAACGGAACATGTGGCCCGAGGTTGGGCCTGACGAAGGTTTTTGGGTCGAGGAACTGCATTGCCGTCGCGGGAACGCCGAATTCTTTGGGCAGGTGGACTCAAACATTCGTGGTAACAACGAGCTTCATGACGCCTGCTCTAATTCAGACCGGCAATGACGAAGCTCGCCATACTCAACCCCCGGGAAGAAGTCGAGGAGATTCAAGATGAAATTGACGAACCTTTGCGCTGCTTTGCTGATTGCTGCCAGTGTCAATGTTGCCAGTGCCGGACTGTTCCGTCACCACGGCGGCAATGATTGCTGTGCACCAGCAGCAACCTGCTGTGCTCCCGCCGCAAACTGTGCCGCTCCTTGCGGACCGACCTGCGGTGCTCCGGCTTGTGCACCTGCTTGTGCCGCTCCGGCCTGTGCTCCTGCTTGTGCTGCTCCGGCTTGTGCACCTGCTTGTGCTGCTCCGGCCTGTGCTCCTGCTTGTGCTGCTCCGGCTTGTGCCCCGAGCTGCAATGCACCGGCTCCGTCTGATTGCTGCTGCCCGACCACTCACTGCGGTCGCAAGCACAAACTGTGCGGCTGGTTCAAAGGCAAGCGGAAACACGGCTGCCACAAGAACTGCGATGATTACTGTGACGCTGGGAACAACGCCTGTGCTCCGAACTGCGGTGCTCCGGTTGGTCCCAACTGCGGTGCTCCTTGCGGTGCCTGCAACTAATTAAGATGAACACAGCCTGACCGGTGAGTTCTCCCCGACTTCACCGGAACGGCTTTCATCTGAAAAATTCGAGGACGCCGAACTCTTCTGGGTTCGGCGTCTTTTGTTATTTTGATGGAACCATCCTGGCCCCGTTTCCATCCCTCTCCGGAAAGTCCGCGTCATGCGTTTCCCTGCCGCTCTTCCCTGGCTGCGACTCGCCCGAGTTCCCGCGGTCTTCACCGCCCTGGCTGATATCTTTGCCGGATTTCTGCTCACCCATACGCATTGGCAACCTCTGTCCACATTTTTTCTTCTGGCAGGGGCAAGCGCCGCTCTTTATCTCTCCGGCATGGTCTTTAATGACGTCTTTGACGTCTCCCGGGACCGCCGCGAACGCCCTGGACGTCCCATTCCCAGCGGAGCCATTTCTGCTTCCTCCGCAGCCATGTTCGGCTCCATTCTGATGGCGACGGGGCTGGCCCTGGCCGCCGGAGTTGGAATCAACAGCTTATGGGTTGCGATCATTCTGAGTCTCGCGATTCTGCTTTACGACGGGGGCTTGAAGCGGACATGGCTGGGACCGCTCAGTATGGGCACATGCCGGTTTCTGAATCTGCTGCTGGGGGCCAGCGCCGCAGCCGAAACATTTCCCGAAATCTGGGCGATGCCACAAATCTGGGTCGCGACAGCAATGGGGGTGTACATTATCGGCGTGACATGGTTTGCCCGATCAGAAGCTGGCATCAGTCCCCGCCTGCACTTGCTGGGTGGGCTGGTTGTTCTGAACCTGGGCCTGCTCCTGCTGGCATCCTGGATTCTCGAATTGCCGCAATACTGGGGACTTCAACCCGGACCGGTCGGCGCGGATGATACATTGCCGATGCTGCTGTTCTGGGGAATCGTCACCATTTCGTTGAATCGGCGGGCAATCGGTGCAATTGCCGATCCACAGCCCCGGTATGTCCAAGGGGCGGTCGGGCTGATGCTTCTTTCCATTATCACGCTGGACGCGATGATCATCTATTTCCGTCTGGGCCCGGCGGGCCTCCCTTTCGCCCTGACAACGCTGGCGCTCATTTTTCCCGCAATGCTGCTGAAACGTTGGATTTCGATGACATGAGTCTATCGATCGTTGGCGTCAGCATTCTGGATGCATTACCAGGTTGGCTTCGCTGCTTCAGCGGGAATCTCAAAATCCATTTCGGAATTCTTGTTCGCAAATTCTTTACGGACCACGTAATCGGTGAACAAAGCATCTCTGGAGAGTTGTTCCGCATTCGCGGGAGCGGAATTCCATCCGGTCATCGTCACAACCATCGGCCCTCCAGCGATTCCTTTTCCGGTTTTTGTCGCTGTGTTATAGGTCCCGTTGACGATTTCCGCGGAACCTTGAGGGCCGGAATTTCCGGCAGCGGCATCAGGGTCAAAAAAGATGACGCCTGCGGAAACAGGTTTCCCCTGAAAAGTCACTTTTCCACTCACCTGATAGAGTCGCACTCCATCCCCCGCAGAAGAACACCCTGCCAGGCAACCGACAAGAAGAATCCATTTCAAACAATGACACTTCATAATTGATTCTTGCCGAAATTGTTATTTAGTATCGCTAACAAAACGGATCGAGTTCCGTCCGTGGACAGGAAATTTTCACTGCCGGAGAGGTTTTGTTCGCGGCACTTAAAAAGATTGTTATTCAATATCAGAATTCGCCGATCGTTTCCCCACCGCTTCGAGTGGACAGGGAACGATAAAGGACCATATCCACATTCTGGTTCACAAAGCGAACGCCACCATCTCCCATGAGAAAATGTCCCCCGCCAACATGGTTACTGCCGAAAGAATAGCCGTTATATGCCAGTGATGCCGGAGACGTTTTTGAGTTCATTCCATAGCGAATATACTTCGTACTGGTGATCGTCTCTGCATTCCCGTTGGGGAAAAAGCTGGTGTCCGATGAAGCCCCCTGCCGAAAACTTCCTCGATGCCAGGACCGCAGAACACTTGCCACTCCATAAACATCATTGCTCATTTCTCCGACAAGAAACGTATTGCTGGTTCCATCGGTGACATCCCGGAGGCGGACCGGAATTCCCCGCAGCAAAATCCCTTCATCGCTCCAGCCTCCAGAAGCTCCCTTTGCGGTAAATGGATAAGCCATGCCTGTCATCGGATTGGCAGCAGCGCCACTTCCCGCATAAGGCCCCATCACACCGTTATAATGTGCGCAGGGAATCGTCGGAATGTCGGAAGCCTTGGTATAGGTCCCTGATGGGCAGAGATAAACGGATACAGGGGGCGTTGCGGCGTTATTGTTGGTCGTTGACGAAAATGATGTGACATTAAAGTCGTAACTGTTCACGGGTTGGGAATTGATCTTTCCTGAATTGACGAGATCTGCGACATCATTGTCATGTCGACGCCGCCCATCACACCGGAGCAACTGGCTGCTTTGCCTCCCGAAGTCAGAG